>HHCFR02800__coassemble_1068_pt1 | contig 35054 bp, 30 predicted proteins | sample HHCFR02800__metabat2_low_PE_068 | metagenome-assembled genome bin HHCFR02800
CGAAACGGAAGCGATGCTCCGCAAGGCAATGGAAGATTACGAAGCCAAAAGGTTTGTCGGCAAGGCGGAGAACATCACCGTAGGCGAAATGCTGGATCTGTGGATTGAGGAAGATTTAAAGCCCAGCAGCTTGAGCAACGGGACGGTCATGGCGTACACGGCGGCGGTCAAAAAGATCAGGAAATACCCGATAGGAAGCCGCAGGCTGAAAACCGTCACAGCCGACCATTTGCAGGCGTTCCTTGACTTTATGAGCTACGGCGGCACAAACCCGGACGGGACGGTCTCTCCCCCTATGAGCAAGGGATATATGCTCCAGTTCTCTGCGGTGCTGCAAGGGGCGTTCCGCTTTGCGGTGTTCCCGAAGCGGCTGATTACCTTCAACCCGATGCAGTATGTACGGCTGCGGGGGCGGAAAGAGGAAGCGGACATCTTCTGCGGGGAGGAAGCCGGGGCGGTTTCCCGTCCGACCATCACCCACGGGCAATACCTGAAGCTGACCGGCTATCTGAAAGAAAGGGAAAACCCTGCGCTGCTGCCCGTACAGATCGCCTACTACACGGGGCTTCGCATTGGCGAGGTCTGCGGCTTAACCTGGCAGGACGTCAATCTGGACGAGCAGTACCTGACGGTATGCCGCAGTATGCGGTACAACGGCACAAGGCACAAGACCGAGATAGGGACGACCAAGCGGAGCAAAGTCCGTACCGTGGACTTTTGCGACACGCTGGCGGAAATCCTGCGGGCGGCGAAGGCGGAGCAGCACAAAAACCGTTTCCAGTACGGGGAGCTTTACCACCTGAACTACTATACTGTAGTAAAGGAAAAAGACCGCAGCTACTACGAGGTTTACAGCCTGCCGGGGACGGAGCAAGCCCCCGAAGGGTACAAGGAATTATCCCTTGTCTGCGTCAGGCCGGACGGGATGTTTGAAAGCGCCGGGGCGGTCGGGCAGGTATGCCGGAAGGCAAGGAAACAGGTCGAAGGGCTTGAAGATTTCCACTTCCATATGCTGCGGCACACCTACACGAGCAACCTGCTGTCGGGCGGGGCAAAGCCCACCGATGTGCAGGAGCTGCTGGGGCACTCCGATGTCAATACCACGATGTCCATCTACGCACACGCTACAAGGGAAGCGAAGCGTACTTCCGCAAGGCTGCTGGACAAGGTAGTCGGCGGGGCATAAAGAACTTTCCCTTGTTTCGGCTCGTAAGGGCAAAAACAAGGGGAAATACATGAAAACCGAGCATGGAGCAGGCGAAACGCCTTGTATTCTCAATGGTTTTTGGAAAACTGAGTTTTTAATATGGATTATGGACTGAGGGAGACACAGCATGGCTATTTTAACGGTCAACAACATAAAAAAGATGTTTGGCACCGATGTGATTTTGGAAAATGTTTCGTTCGAGGTACAGAAGGGCGACCGGATCGGCCTGGTCGGCATCAACGGCTCCGGCAAAACGACGCTGTTCAAAATCCTGAACGGCGAGTACACGGCCGACGAGGGCAGCTTCACGCCCGCGCGCGAAACCTCGATCGGCTATATGGAGCAGCACGTCTGCCGCGATATGGAAAAGCCCGCGTTCGACGAGGTCATGACCGTATTTGAGCCGCTTCTGCGGATGGAGACGGAGCTGGAACGCCTGAACGCGGAGATCGCCGCCGTGCCGGACGACATCGACGCGCTGATCCTGAAGCAGACGGAGCTGAACGACCGCTTCATCGCGGAGGGCGGGCTGACCTGCCGCAACCGCGCGCGCAGCACGCTCATCGGCCTCGGCTTTGCGCCTGAGCAGATCATGGCGCCGATCGGCGTGCTGAGCGGCGGCCAGAAGGCAAAGATCCAGCTGGCGAAGATGCTGCTCGGCGAATCGAACCTGCTGCTGCTCGACGAGCCGACGAACCACCTCGACATCCCCTCCGTGGAATGGCTCGAGGACTTTCTCAAGAATTACAGCGGCTCGTACATCGTGATTTCGCACGACCGCTATTTCCTCGACGCGGTCACGAACCGCACCTTCGAGATCGAGCACACGCACCTGACCGAGTACAAGGGCAACTACACGAAGTTCCTGCGGCTCAAGGAGGAAAACCGCCTCGCGATGCAGCGCGTCTACGACAACACGCAGCGCGAGATCAAGCGCATCGAAGGGATCATCGAACAGCAGAAGCGCTTCAATCAGGAGCGCAATTACGTGACGATCGCGAGCAAGCAGAAATCGATCGACCGGCTGGAGGCGACGCTCCAGAAACCGGAGGACGAGCCGGATACGATCCGCTTCCAGTTCAAGGCCAGCCAGCGCGGCGGCAACGATGTGCTGATGGCCGAGGACCTCGCGCTGCAGTTCGGCGACAACCGTCTGTTCCGGCATGTGAATCTCGACATCAAGCGCGGTGAAAAGGTCTTTCTGATTGGCCCGAACGGCTGCGGAAAAACCTCCCTGCTCAAGATCCTGCTCGGCATTTACCGGCAGACCTTCGGCGATTACCGCTTCGGCGCGAACATCGACGTCGGCTACTACGATCAGGCGCAGGGCAACCTTGACGAGAGCAAGACCGTGATCGACGAGATCTGGGACCTGCACCCGTACATGAACCAGACGCAGGTGCGCTCCGCACTGGCCGTCTTCCTGTTCAAGGGCGAGGACGTGTACAAGCCCGTCAAGGGCCTGAGCGGCGGCGAACGCGCGCGCGTGCTCCTTTTGAAGCTGATGCTCTCGAAGGCAAACCTGCTGATCCTCGACGAGCCGACGAACCACCTCGACATCAGCTCCTGCGAAGCGCTCGAGGATGCGCTCATGGGCTATGACGGCACGCTGCTCGTCGTCTCGCACGACCGCTACCTGATCAACAAGCTGGCCGATAAGATCTACTATCTCGAGCCGGACGGCACGACGCTCTACCTCGGCAACTACGACGCGTATCTCGAAGCGCGGCAGAAAAAGGAGACGGCGAAAGCCGCCGTACAGGAGAGCGTCCAGAAGCCGAACGCGTACAAGCTGAAAAAGGAGCGCGCGGCGGAGATCCGCAAAAAGAAATCGGCGCTCGCCCGCTGCGAACGCGAGGTCGAGGAGGCCGAGCTCGAAATCGAAGAACTGAACGCGAAGCTGCTCGACCCCGCCGTCGCGAGCGATTACGAGCAGACGCTTGAAATTACAAACCAGATCGCCGCGTGCAAGGAGCGCTCCGACGCGCTGATGAACGAATGGACGGCGCTCAACATCTGGCTGGAGGAAAACAGCGAAAATGAAAGTTAAAATGATTACGCTCGGCTGCAAAGTCAACCAATATGAATCGGAGGCCATGCTCTCGAGTCTGCTGAAAAACGGCTTTACAGCCGCAGCGGACGACGAGCAGGCCGACGTCGTCGTGCTGAATTCCTGCACGGTCACGGCGGAAAGCGACCGCAAGGTGCGGCAGATCTTCCGCCGCGCAAAAAAGGACAACCCCGACGCCGTCATGGTGCTTTCGGGCTGCATGGCGCAGGCCTTTCCCGAAGACGCGCAGCGGCTCGAGGAGGCCGACATCATCCTCGGCACCTCGAACCGCGCCCGGCTCCTGCCGGATCTGCTCACGTTCCTCTCCACGCGTCAGCGGATCGTCGACATCGAGCCACACACGAACGGCGAGACCTTCGAGCGCCTGCAGGTGGAGAACTTCTCCGGCCGCACGCGCGCGTTCGTGAAGATCGAGGACGGCTGCAACCGCTTCTGCTCGTACTGCATCATCCCCTACGCCCGCGGCCGCGTGCGCTCAAAGCCGCTTGAAGACCTGAAAGCGGAGCTTCATGCGCTTGCCGACAACGGCTTCCGGGAGGTCGTGCTGACCGGCATCAACCTCTCCGCCTACGGGCAGGAATTCGGCCTGCACCTGTGCGACGCCATCGAAGCGGCCTGCGCGGTGCCGGGCATCGCGCGCGTGCGGCTCGGCTCCCTCGAGCCGGAACAGCTCTCCGAGCCCGTCATTCGCCGCATGGCGAAGCAGGAAAAGCTCTGTCCGCAGTTCCACCTCTCTCTGCAGAGCGGCTGTGACGCGACGCTCCGGCGCATGAACCGCCACTACACGGCGGACGAATACCGCACAATCGTGCGGAACCTGCGCGCGGCCTTCGACAACGCGGCGATCACGACGGACATCATGGTCGGCTTTGCGGGCGAGACCGAGGAGGAATTCGCCGCGTCGCTCGCCTTTGCAAAGGAGATCGCCTTTGCGAAAGTGCACGTTTTCGCCTACTCCCGCCGCCCGGGAACGCGTGCCTACGATATGGGCGATCAGGTCACGAACGCGGTCAAGGAATCGCGCAGCCATGCGATGATCCGCGCGACGACGGAAACGCAGCGCACCTTTTTCGACACGCAGGTCGGCCGCACCGAGCAGGTGCTCTTCGAGCGCGCGGTACAGCCGGGCGTGTATGAGGGCTATTCGATGAACTACACGCCGGTGCTCGCGGCGAGCGGCACATCGCTTGCCGGACAGATCCGCACGGTCCGGATCGAATCGAACGCCGGCACGCACTGCATCGGCCGCATCACTGATGAAAACGAGGCGGACGCAGATGCAGATTGAAATCCCCGCGCAGGCCGAGCAGGTGCTTGAGACTGTCAAACCGCTGTTCGGCGGCAGCCTGCTGGGCTTTTACCTGTACGGCTCCGCCACGTACGGCGGGCTGCACCCGGACAGCGACGTCGACCTGCTCGCCGTGCTGGATCGGCCGATGACCGACACGGAGCGAAAATCGCTGACAGCGGCGCTGCTCGTCTGCTCCGGCCGCGTCGACTGTGCGGACAAGCGCCCGCTCGAGGTCACCGTGGTCGACCGCGCCGCCGTTTCCGGCTTCCCGCCGGTTTACGAGTACATGTACGGCGAGTGGCTGCGCGCGGCGATGGAATCCGGAAACATTTCGGGCGCGTGCGCCGACCCGGACCTCGCGCTGCTGCTGTGGCAGACGCAGATGTACGGCGTTCCGCTTTACGGCGGCGCGCTTTCCGAATGGATCGAGCCGGTCTCTCCGGCGGATATTCGGCGCGCGATTGCCGGCGCTCTGCCCGCGTTGCTTCAAAATCTGGTCGGCGATGAGCGGAATGTGCTTCTGACGCTGGCGCGCATGTGGTTCACGCTGGAGACCGGCGCGCTCGCCGCAAAGGACAAAGCCGCCGCGTGGGCCTTGACCCGCGTTCCGCCGCCGCTTTCCGAGCCGCTTCGTCTGGCGCGCAGCGGCTACCTCGGGGAATGCCGGGAGGATTGGCGCGGCAGGGACGACCAGCTCCGGCCGCTCGTCCGCTTTCTGAAGGAGCGGATCGAGCAGCTTGCAGAAGCAGGCGTCTGAAGCCGCGAAACAGCATACAGAAGCAAAACGGGAGCGAACCGCTGGGGTCGCTCCCGTTTTCGTATCATCGAATTCTTATTGCATCTATTTCCCGGGGAATCAATCCGCCTGCTCATCCGCTCTGCGGATCTGCGCGCGCTTGATTTTGCCGCCGAGCGTTTTCGGCAGCTCTTTTACGTACTCGATCACGCGCGGGTACTTGTAAGGCGCCGTCACGTGTTTCACGTGGTTCTGCAGCTCCTTGGTGAGCGCCGGCGTGCCCTCGTAGCCCTCGGCGAGCACGACGGTCGCCTTGACGACCTGCCCGCGGATCGGGTCCGGCGCGCCGGTGATCGCGCACTCGACGACGGCCGGATGCTCGAGCATGGCGGATTCCACCTCAAACGGCCCGATGCGGTAGCCGGAGCACTTGATGACGTCGTCGTTGCGGCCGACAAACCAGTAATACCCCTTGCTGTCGCGCCACGCCACGTCGCCCGTATCGTAGTAAGCGCCGCCGAGCTTTTCCTCCGTCATCTCCGGGTTTTTGAAATAGCCGGTGAACAGGCCGGTCGGCGGGTTGTGCTTCACGTCCATGATCGCGATCGTGCCCTCGTCGCCGTCCTCGCAGACATTGCCGTCGCTGTCGATCAGCTGAATGTCAAAGAGCGGCGACGGCTTGCCCGTTGAGCCGGGAATCGGCTTGAACCACTGGAAGTTCGCGATCAGCACGGGGCCTTCCGACTGGCCGAAGCCCTCGCAGAGCTCGAGGCCCGTCAGGTTGTACCACTTTTTAAAGACCTCCGGATTCAGCGGCTCGCCCGCGATGCAGCAGTGGTGGATGCAGGAGAGATCGAATTTTGTCACATCCTCCTGCAGCATGAAGCGGAACATCGTCGGCGGCGCGCAGAACGTCGTGACCTTATACTGCGTGATCTTTTCGAGCAGGTGCAGCGGCACGAATTTATCCATGTCGTAGGCGAAAACGACCGCGCCGCAGATCCACTGCCCGTAGATCTTGCCCCAGCCGAACTTGGCCCAGCCGGAGTCCGAAACGCTCATGTGCAGCTTGTTTTCCTCCACGCGCTGCCAGTACTTCGCTGTGATGATGTGGCCGAGCGGGTACGCAAAATTGTGCTGCACCATCTTCGGCATGCCGGTTGTGCCGGAGGTGAAGTACACGAGCATGATGTCATCCCAACGCGTCGCCTGATCGTCGATCGGGCGCTCGAACACGTCGGAAAACCGCTCGAGCTCATCGTTCAGCGTGAGCCAGCCCTCGCGGTGGTCGACGACCATGACCTTGTTCTGCAGAGAGGGCACGTCGCCCTCTGCGGTTTCGATCTGTTCGATGACGAACGGGTCGTTGACGCAGACGATCGTCTGCACCGAAGCGGAGTTGCCGCGGTAAACGATGTCCTTTTTCGTGAGCTGCAGCGAGCCCGGGATCAGGATGGCGCCGAGCTTATGCAGCGCCGTCGCGCAAACCCAGTATTCCCAGCGGCGGCGCAGGATCAGCATGACGACGGTTCCCTTGCGGATGCCGATGCTTCTGAAAAAGTTCGCCGCGCGGTTCGATAGCTTTTTGATATCGGTGAAGGTGAAGATCCGCTCGTGGTCGTGGTCGTCGCACCAGACAAGCGCCTTCTTTTCCGGCTCGCTGTCCGCCCATGCGTCCACGATGTCGAAGCCGAAATTGAAGTTTTCCGGCACATTCACCTTGTAGTTTGCTTTAAAATCCTCGTAGGAATCGAATTCGATACGAGGCAGAAATCGATCGAGTAACATTTGCAACAGTCCTTTTATATTTTTACACAGCGCCGGGCGCTGTCATCCCTTTGTCTCACTCTGCAATAACCGTCAGGAAACGCGCCTTTACGTCGCCGCCGCAGCGCTGGCCGTGCGGCTTCGTCGGGTTGAAGTAAATGGAATCCCCCGCCTTGAGCGTGAATTCTTCCCCGTCGTAATGGACGATGACGGTGCCTTCCAGAACCAGGTTGAACTCCTGCCCGCTGTGCGTGATGAGGCCGGCCGGCGTGTCCGTCGGCTCCAGCGTCACGAGCAGCGGCTGCATAACCTTACCGTAGTACCGATAGGCGAGGTCTTCGAAATAGTATTCCGGGTTGCGGTTGACAACCTTGCCCTTGCCGCGGCGCACGATGTGGTAGCTGTCCAGTTTGGCCGGTATGCCGGTGACGATCTCGGTGAAGTCTACGCCGAACTTGTTTGCAACCTCGTAGATCAGGCTGATCGGGATGTCGTGACCGTTTTCTTCATAGCCGCGGTAGACTTCCGGATCTACGCCGAGCTCCTGTGCAAGCTGTTCGACCGTATAGTCGCTGACTTCGCGGAGCTCGCGCAGTCTTGCCGAAATCTCATTGTAATCGTTGGACAAAATGAGTCCCCCTTTATCAGTTATTTAGCTATAAGTATAGCACGCAGAGGGTCGTTTTGCAAGTCGGCGCCATGAATTTTGCAAAATCCAGGAAATTACGCGCCGAAAGCGTCGATGGCCGCCCGGGCGTTTGCCATCTCCGCGCGGGTCTCCTCCCGGTCCAGATAGTCGACCGCGTACAGGATCACGCCGTCCGCGCCGGTCTCCTCGGCGCGCTCGATCTGCCGCGCGATCGTGTCGTCGGTGTTGAGCCACGTGCCGTTGTCCGCATCCGTTCCCGCCTTGTAGACGGCAAGCCCGATGTAGAGCTTCACGCTGTCGAGACGTTCCATCGCGTTCCACTGCTGGAGCGCTTCCTCGAACGGAAGGGCTTCGTTTTCAAAGCTGTAGTAGAGCTGCGGGCAGATGTAGTCGATGTACCCGCTCTGCGCGCACCAGGTCAGTACGTCCGCATTGATTTTCTCGTTGTTGTCGAGATTGCCCTGCGGCGAAATGCCGAACACGACGTCCGGCGCAGTCTGCTTGATGCGGTGGTAAACCGCGGCGATCAGCGCGTTGATGTTTGCGGTGCGCCACTCGTGCAGCGGGAGCGGCTCTTCCGTCTCCTCCACATAGGCGGCGTACTGGTTGGCGTCGATCGATTCGTCGTCCGTCGGATAGAAGTAGTCGTCAAAATGGATGCCGTCGACGTCGTACAACGCCGCGATTTCCGCCGCGCCGTTCGCGATCCGTTCGCGAACGACGGCGCTGGCCGGGTTGTAGTAGATCCCGCCGTCGTATTCGAGAAAATAGAACGGATTCGTCTCGCGGTTCTGCATGTAGAAGCTGCTTTCGGCCAGCGTGCCCGGCGTTGCATCCGTCGAGATGCGCAGCGGGTTGATCCACGCGTGGAACTGCATGCCGCACTCGTGCGCCCTGTCGACCATATACTGCAGCGGGTCATAGCCCGGGTCTTCCCCCTGCGTGCCGGTCAGGATGTGCGACCAGGGCTCGTACTCCGAGGGATACAGGCTGTCCGCGAACGGGCGAACGTGGACGAACACGGCGTTTGCCCCCGCCGCCTTTGCGCTCTCGAGCTTTGCGTCGTAGTTTTCCTTGAACGCAGTTTCCGTCTTTTCCTCTGTGGAAAGCGACATGTAGGGGATCCACACGCCGACGAGCGGTGCTTCCTCGGTCTCTGCGGCAGCCTGTGCGGCGGGGTCTGCGCTTTCGGCCGGTGCCGCGTCCGCCGAGGCCGTCTGCGCGCTTTCCGCTGCCGCCGACTGTGCCGGGTCGACCGGCGCCGAACCATTTTGGCTCCACGCCGCAAAGAGTACGACAAGCGCCAGAACGACGAGCGCCGCGATATAATGGGTCCTTTTCAGCTGAATCATACGCCTTTTCCTTTCTTCTTCCGGTTCCATGCGCCGCATCGCTTGACCGAAGCCGCGATTTGCGGTAAGATAAACCTGTCCTGATACCATGCTTATGAAGAAATGGAGCGTTTATGCCAAAACCGGTTCTCTATGCGGCCATCGTGTATTTCGCCGCAATCAATCTGATCGCCGCGCTGCTCGCGGTTTCCGATAAGCGCCGGGCCCGGCGCGGCGCCTGGCGCATCCCGGAGCGCACACTGCTGCTCTTCGGCTTTTTCGGCGGGGCGCTCGGCGAATTTACGGCGATGATTATGATCCGCCACAAGACAAAACACCTGAAATTCATGCTTCTGCTGCCGCTGTTTATCCTGCTGCAGGCAGCGGCAGTCGGACTTGCCGTTTATTTTCTGACCTGAGGAAAGGCGGGCGACACGACGTGTATCAATACCCACTTTTTGACATCGACGAGACGCTGCTCGATTTCAACCGCGATATGGCGCTTGCCTTTGAACGCATGTACCGCGCGGCCGGACTGAACGACGCGGTGCCGTACAGCGAGGCGGTGCTCCGCCTGTACAACGACTGCAACGAGCGCTGGTGGCGGCGCTTCGAGCAGGGGCTGTGCACAAAGCCGGCGCTGTACCGCGGCCGGTTTGTGGATTTCTTCCGCGAGGCCGGTCTGCCGCAGAGGGATCCCGATCTTGTCAATTCGCTGTATTTTGATTTTCTCGGACAGACCGGAACCGTTTTTCCCGGCGCAGAGGCGCTGCTCGCGGCGCTTGCCGAAAAGTACCCGATTTATATCGTGACGAACGGCAACGCCGTTTCTCAAAAAACAAGGCTGCAGAATTCCGGCCTGCTCCCCTATATCCGTGGCTGCTTTATCTCGGAAACGGCGGGCGCGGCAAAGCCGGACAAGCGCTATTTCGATTACGTGCTCGCGCACATCCCGGGCGCTGCGGCGGAAAACTGCGTTGTGATCGGCGATTCCCTGACCTCCGACATGCGCGGCGCGCAGAACGCCGGTATGGCCTCGATCTGGTACAACCCCCATGGCTTGCCGAACACGCTCGGCGTGCCGGTGACGCATGAAGCGCGCAGCTATGCGGACATTCGCCGCCTGCTTCTGGAGGTGTGACCGCATGCGCGCCGTCTCCCGCCCCGCCGTGTATATCGGCTTCTCCTACTTCGGCGCGCTGCTGCTCGCGACCTTTCTCGGAGAATCCGTCACCCCGTACATCGCGGCGGCGCTGCTTCTCTCCGTCCCTCTCTGTTTTGTCTTTCGCATGCACCGCCGCCATCCCGTACGGATGCTCGTGCTCTGCGCAGCCGCTGCGGGCATGGCCGTGTTTTCCGTGCTGATGCTCCTGACGGTGCGCCCGGCGGAGCGCTATCTCGGGAACACCTACCGCATCCGAGCCGTGATCGAGTCGGAAGCCGAGGCGTATTCCGGGAATTTCCGCTATACGGCGCGGGTCCGCTCGATCGAGGACACCGGCCAGTCGGTGGACTTTTCGGTCCGCCTGTCGCACGGGGAAGCGCTGCCTGCCGAAATCGGCGACACCGTGGAGTGCACCGTCCGGTTTGTCCCTTTTCTGGATGACGGCGGGCTTTCCTCCCGCGCCGCCCAGCTTGCCGACGGCAAGCTCTTCGCCGCCTACATCACGGATTACGAACAGATCACCGTCACGCCCGCTGCGCAGAAGCCGCCCGCCTACTACAGCGCGGCCGTGCGCGCGCAGGTGCGGGACAGCCTGCTCCGCGCGCTGCCGAAGGACGAAGCGGCCGTTCTCACCGCGATGCTCGTTGGCCTGCGCAACGACATTTCCGACGCGCTCAACAGCGCCTACCGCACGGCCGGCGCCTCTCATATTCTGGTCATCTCCGGCATGCACATGGCCATCATCGCGCAGTTTGCGCTCGGCGCGCTCAGCCTGCTCGGCGTCCGCCGGAAGTATGCCGCCGGTATCTCCATCGCCTTTATTCTCGCTTTCATGGCGGTTTCGGGCCTGTCGGCCACGGTCGTGCGCAGCGGCATCATGCAGATCATTCTGCTGACCGGCATCCTGATCGGCCGGAAAGCCGATGCGCTGAATTCGCTCGGGGTCGCGATCCTGTTTCTGGCCCTCGTCAATCCGTTCTGCGCCGGCGACGTTTCCCTGCTTCTCTCCTTTTCTGCGACGCTCGGCATCCTTGCGCTCAACCCGCGCATGATGCGCGCCCTGACCGGCCGCGTCCGAAACGTGCGCCGCAGGATGCGCCTCCAGCGCATTCTGTCCCCGGCCGTCACCTCGGTCTGCGCGATTCTCGGCGCCATGCCGGTGCAGCTCTACGTTTTCGGCAGCGTCAGCTTCTCGGCCGTGCTGACCTCTATACTCGTGCTTTACGCCTCCACCTGGCTGCTCCGCTTCGGCCTGCTCGCGGCGGCCTGTCTCAATATCCCGTTTCTCGCGCCGGCGGCTGCGCCGTTTGTCTTTTTGAGCGGCCTGCTCGCCAAATACCAGAACGCCGTCGTGCGCTGGATGGCCGACGCGTTTCCAAACGCCTTTTGCATTTCCGGCCCGTATGCCGCGCCGACGGTTTTGCTCTGCACCGTGTTCCTGCTCTGCGGGCTCCGGCTGTTCAGAGGGCGCCACACGGCTGTGCTGTATACGCTCGCGGCCGGTGTTCTGGCCTTCGGGATGGCTGCAAACTGGTATCTGAACGGCAGAGGGACGCGGCTGCTGATCTACCACACACCGCTCGCCGCCTGCACCGCGCGGATCGACGGCGACACGGCCAGCGTTTTCGGCTGCTCCGGCAATGCGGCGGCTGTCGGCGAGGCACTGCGCGATTCCGGCGCATCGCGCATCGACCTGCTGCACGTGCAGCCCGATGAAAGCGCGGTGCGCTGCGCCGAAGCGCTCGCGGAGGAATTCCCCGTTTCGAGCGTCCTATATCCGGATACGGTCTACTTCCCGACCGACGCGCAGCGCCTTCCGTATGCGTACGGCGCGGACGGGATGCTGGCGGACGGCTCCGCCTACAGCGTGACGGGCGGCGGGGATCTCGTGCGCTTTTCCGCAGCCGGCCGCACGATCGCGCTGGAAAGCGGCGACGGCGGCTTTTCGACCGAAGCGGCCGACATCCTCATCACCGACGACGCGGAAAGCATGCTGCGCGGCGCGCTCACCGTCCTGCAGACCGAGGACACGCGATTAAATGCCGAAACGCTGCCGGCCGGCTGCTATTTGCTTTCCGGAGAACACGAACGCATCTGCCTGCGCTTCGGTGCGGACGGAAGCTATACGATATACGGCGGATGAGCCGCCGGGAAAGGACTTTCCATGCCAGAAATCAACGAAACCAGGCTGCGCGAGCAGATCTCCAAAAACCAGCTCGCTTCCCTGTATTTTCTTTACGGGGAGGAAAAGTTTCTCGTCAAGCGCGACGTGCTCCGCCTGACCAGAAAATTTTCCACTGCGGATTTTCCGGAATTCAACTTCAATGAATTTCCGCACACGGCTTCCATCGACGAGATCGCGGACGCGGCGATGGCGCTGCCGTTTATGGCGGAGCGCAAATGCGTGACGGTTTCCGACCTGAACGTCGACGCGCTCGGCGCTTCGGAGCAGAGCAAGCTCCAGGAGCTGATCGAAAACGTCCCGGAAACGACGGTGCTCGTTTTCTTTCTGCCGACGATTGAAATCGACGTCAAAAAGAGCGCCAAATGGCGCAATTTCATCAAGAAAGTCGACGCGGCCGGCTGCTCCATCTGCTATGCGCGCCGCAGCGAAAGCGATCTGGAGAAGTTCCTCTGCCGCGAAGCCGAAAAAAGAGGCTGCACGCTTTCCCGCGCGCTCGCGGGCCGGATCCTCCGCTACACGGGCAGCGACCTGAACGCGCTGACCAACGAGATCCAGAAGCTCTGCGCGTTTGCGGGCGGCGGCGAGATCACGGGCGACCAGATCGAGGAGGTCGTCACCAAGAACATGGAAACGACGGTTTTCCTGTTGAGTAACGCGCTCGTGCGCGGCGATTACTCCAAGGCGTACACGCTGCTCGACCTGCTGATCAGCCAGGGAGAAAAGCCGATCACGATCCTTTCCGTTCTGAGCGGCGCCTACATCGACATGTACCGCGTCCGCGCGGCGATCGAGAGCGGCAAAACCTCGCGTGCGCCGGCGGAATACGGCGATTACAAGGGGCGCGATTTCCGGCTGAAATACGCCGAGCGCGATATGCGCGACCTCTCCCTCGAGGTCCTGCGCGAAAGCATCGCGCTGCTGCTCGAGTGCGACCTCTCCCTGAAGCTCTCGAGCGGCGACGCGATGGACCGCATCGTGCTGGAAAAGCTCTTTTCGAAGCTGCTCTATGCGGCGCACCGCGGCCATGTGGCCTGAATCGAGGTGCGCGATGGTAAAGATACGCGAGGCCATTCTGGTGGAGGGCCGGTACGACAAAATCAAGCTTTCATCGCTCGTGGATGCGGTGATCGTGGAGACGAACGGCTTTTCCATCTACAAGGACGCGCAAAAGCGCGCGTTCATCAAAAAGCTCGCCGCCGAGCACGGGGTCGTGATCCTCACGGACAGCGACAACGCAGGGCGGCAGATCCGCAGCTATGTCGCCGCGTGGCTGCCGGCGGAGCAGGTCCGGCACGCCTATATTCCGGATCTGTATGGCAAGGAAAAGCGGAAGGCCGCGCCGTCCAAGGAGGGTAAGCTCGGCGTTGAAGGCGTTCCGGCCGAGGTTCTGCTGCAGGCGCTGCGCGACGCGGGCGTTTCGGAAGCCGATGCGGCCGAAGCGCAGGGGCCGCAGTGCACGGCGGCGGATTTCGTCGCGCTCGGGCTTTCCGGCGGGCCGAACAGTGCGGCGCTGCGCCGGAATCTGCTGCGGGCGCTCGGGCTGCCCGAAAATCTCAGCACAAAAATGCTGCTGCGCTGGATCGACAGCTCGGAGAAGAAGCAGCGGTTCCTTTCGGCGCTCAAAAAAATACAGGGCGGTGCTTGACAAAGCCCGCCGCGTCCTCTATAATAAGCGCAACGGCATGGATGAAAAGAAGTACGCATTGCCTTCCGGCAAAGAGAGCCTGCGGTCGGTGTAAGCAGGCGCGGCGGCGTGCGGAAATACATTTCGGAGCCGTCGCCTTGAAGGGCTTTCTGCGTAGGGGCGACCGTGTGCGCACGTTACAGCGCTGGGGTATGTTTGTACCCGTTGAGGCCTTCGGATGCGAGTCCGGGGCGAACTGAGGTGGTACCGCGGTTATTCCGCCCTCTGCAAAATTGCAGGGGGCTTTTTTCATGCCCCCGAAAAAAGAAAGGAAGAACAAAAATGGGAATCTACGAAGAGCTTCAGGCACGCGGCCTGATCGCACAGGTCACCGACGAAGAGACGATCCGCGACCTGGTCAACAGCGGCAAAGCGACGTTTTACATCGGCTTTGACTGCACGGCCGACAGCCTGACGGCCGGCCACTTTATGGCGCTGACGCTGATGAAGCGCCTGCAGATGGCGGGCAACAAGCCGATTGCGCTGATCGGCGGTGGCACGACGATGATCGGCGACCCCTCCGGCCGCACCGACATGCGCAAGATGCTGACGATTGAGGACATCGAGCACAACGCCGCCTGCTTCAAGCGGCAGATGGAGCGCTTTATCGACTTCTCGGAAGGCAAGGCGCTGATGGTCAACAACGCGGAATGGCTTCTGAAGCTGAATTACGTGGAGCTGCTGCGCGAAGTCGGCGCATGCTTCTCCATCAACAACATGCTGCGCGCGGAATGCTACAAGCAGCGCATGGAAAAGGGCCTCTCCTTCCTCGAGTTCAACTACATGATCATGCAGAGCTACGATTTCTACATGCTCTACCAGAAGTACGGCTGCAACCTGCAGTTCGGCGGCGACGACCAGTGGAGCAACATGCTCGGCGGCACGGAGCTGATCCGCCGCAAGCTCGGCAAGGATGCGTCCGCGATGACGATCACGCTGCTCACAGACTCGCAGGGGCACAAGATGGGCAAAACGGCCGGCAACGCCGTGTGGCTCGACCCGAACAAGACCTCCCCCTTCGATTTCTACCAGTACTGGCGCAACGTCGACGACGCGGACGTTCTGAAGTGCATCAAGCTTCTGACCTTCCTGCCGCTCGACGAGATCGAGAAAATGGAGTCCTGGGCGGGCAGCCAGCTCAACCGCGCCAAGGAGATTCTCGCCTTCGAGCTCACGCAGATGGTGCACGGCACCGAGGAGGCCGAAAAGGCGCAGGCGAGCGCACGCGCGCTCTTCGGCGGCGGCGCAAACGCCGAGAATATGCCGACGACGGAGATCACCGCGGCGGACCTTACGGACGGCGCGATCAACATCCTCGACCTGATGCTGAAGGCCGGCCTGATCCCCTCGAAGGGCGAAGGCAGACGGCTCGTGCAGCAGGGCGGCGTCTCTGTGAACGACGCGAAGGTTTCGGACATTTCGAAAGCCTTTACGGCCGCGGACTTTGAAAAAGGCCATGTCATCATCAAAAAGGGCAAGAAGGTCTTCCACAAGGTCGTTCTGAAATAAGAAAATATAAAAAAAGCGGCATGCAGTACCACCTTTCGTGGCTGCATGCCGTTCTTTTCATATGGATTTATTCGACACAGATGTACGGCGCGAGCTTTTCGAGCGTTTTGTCGCCGATGCCTTTGACCTCGCGCAGCGCGCCGATGTCGTAAAACGGGCCGTGCTCTTCCCTGTACGCGATGATGCGCGCGGCAATCGTCTCCCCGACGCCCGGCAGCGTGACGAGCTCTTCGAGTGTGGCCGTATTGATGTTGATGCGCGTCGATGCCGCGGCTTCCCCATCTGCAGGGACGGACGGCGGCGAAGCTTCGGGCACGGACGCGACGACATACGGCTCGATCGGCTGCTCGGAACCGACGACGCAGAGGGCCGCAAGCGCGCAGCTCACCGTGAAAAGAATGAGCAGAAGCAGGATCTTTTGCGGCCTCGTCTGCATTTCAGTCCTCCTCCGGTCGAAGCGTTTTGAGAAAATCCGTGAAATACGGCGGCAGGGGCGCTTCAAACTCCATATACTGCCCGGTGCGCGGGTGCACGAAGCCGATCAGGCCGGCGTGCAGGCACTGCCCGCCGAGCGATGTGATCACCTTCTTCGGCCCATAGACCGGGTCGCCCGCAACCGGATGGCCGATGTACGCCATATGCACGCGGATCTGGTGCGTCCGCCCGGTTTCCAGCCGCAGGCGCAGCTGTGTGAAGCCGGTGAAATGGCGCACGACAAAATAGTGTGTGACAGCTTCGCGGGCCGCCGGCGACCGGACGACCGCCATGCGCTTGCGCTCCTGCGGGTGGCGCGCGATCGGCGCATCCACGGTCCCGTCCGCCTTGATGCGGCCGTAAACGACCGCGCGGTATTCCCGCGTAAAGCTGTGCGCCTTGATCTGCTCCGCCAGGCTGCGGTGCGCCACATCGTTCTTGGCGACGATCAGCAGGCCGCTCGTATCCTTGTCGATGCGGTGGACGATGCCCGGGCGGATCACGCCGTTGATGCCGGAGAGCGAATCGCCGCAGTGGTACAGCAGCGCGTTGACCAGCGTGCCGTCCTCGTTGCCTGCCGCGGGATGAACAACCATCCCCTTTGGCTTGTTGACGACGAGCAGGTCGCTGTCTTCGTAGACGATATCGAGCGGGATGTTCTGCGCGACGACCTCCAGCGGCCTCGCCGGCGGGATTTCGACCGTAAGCACGGACTGCACCGGCAGCTTCGTGCTTTTCTGCACGGGCGCGCCGTTACAGAGCACGCGGCCGTCCTGAATCAGCGCCTGCACGGCAGAACGCGAAAGCGCCGGCAGCGCGGCAGAAATCGCTTTATCTGCGCGCATACCGGGCTCCGTTATGATGATTTCATGCTTCTGTTCCATCTTCGTCTTCTTTCACGGCCTGCAGGTCGCGCTGCTCCCTTTTATCCTTGCAGAAAAGATACCACACGGCGAACAGGATCGCGCCGATCACGACGCAGCAGTCTGCAAAGTTAAAAACATACGGGAAAAACAGCACGTGGATGTAATCGACCACATAGCCGAAGGCGAAGCGATCGATCACATTGCCGATGCCGCCGGCGACTACAAGCGTGCACCACGCATAGGAAAGGAAGCTGTGGTGCTTGTAACGGAATAAAAAGACAAGGACGATCACCGTCAAAATCAGCGTCAGGATTATGATGACCCATGAGAACCCCGGAAAGAAGCCGAAAGCCGCGCCGGTGTTTTCCAGGTAGGTGAACTCCAGCAGCCCCGGGATGACGCTGACAGTGCCGATCGGCTTCAGGTTTGTGATGACGGTCATCTTAATAAACTGGTCGACGGCCGTAAGCACGGCGATCAGGATCAAAACGAGAAAAGGCAAAGAAATTCTCCTTACAATCCGAAAGGCGCAAGCCGGGCATTGCCGGTCTGCGCCTCGGAACCGTTTATTTTTTATGCGAGCACCTTCGCGCAACGTTCACACAGGTCGGGATGCTCCGGATCTGCGCCGACGGTGTCGGAATAGCACCAGCAGCGCATGCACTTGCCGCCGGAAGCCTTTTCGACAAGCACCGAGAGGTCGAGCGTCTCATCGGTCAGCGTGCCGCCCTCGCCGTTCACGATCTCCGTGGCAGAGACGATGAACACCGTCGACAGCTCCGGCTCGACCGACTTCAGGAAGTCGTAAAGCTCGCCGGTGCAGTACAGCGTGACCTTCGCATCGAGCGACGCGCCGATCTGCTTTTCAGCACGCGCGTTTTCCAGCGCCTTCTTGACAACGTCGCGGATCTCGTGGATCTTATCCCAGCGCGCGACGAATTCTTCGGAAGCCGTCTCGCCGGTGCGCTCGCTGACAAGCTGCGGCATCTGGTTGTAGACGACATGGCGCGCGTCGCAGTCGCTGCCGTGCGGCATGCTCTGCCAGATCTCGTCCGACGTGAACGCGAGGATCGGCGCGATCAGGCGCGTCATCGCGTCCAGAATGAGATACATCGCGGTCTGTGCAGCGCGGCGGGCCGTAGAATCCTTTTTCTCCGTGTACAGGCGGTCCTTGATCACGTCGAGGTAGAAGTTCGACATGTCGACCACGCAGAAATTGTGGATCGCATGGTACGCCTGATGGAACTCGAAGCTTTCATAGCCCTCGCGCGCCTTGCGGATCAGCTGATCCAGGCGGTTGAGCGCCCATTTATCGATCGAAAGCATATCCGAAACCGGGACGCTGTCCTGATCCGGATTGAAGTCCGAAAGGTTGCCGAGGATGTAGCGCGCGGTGTTGCGGATCTTGCGGTAAGCATCGGAAAGCTGCTTGAGGATCTCCGGGGAAATGCGGATATCGGCATGGTAGTCGGAGGAAGCCACCCACAGGCGCAGGATGTCCGCGCCGTACTTGTCGATGATCTCCTTCGGGAGAATGCCGTTGCCGAGCGACTTGTGCATCGCCCTGCCCTGCCCGTCGACGACCCAGCCGTGCGTGACGACCGCCTTGTACGGCGCCTTGCCGCGCCATGCGATCGAAGTCAGCAGCGAAGACTGGAACCAGCCGCGGTACTGGTCGGCGCCCTCGAGATACAGGTCGGCCGGCCAGTGGAGGTAATCGCGCTCCTCACAGACCGCCGCATGCGTGACGCCGGAGTCGAACCAGACGTCCATGATGTCGTGCTCTTTCGTAAACGACGTGCAGCCGCACTTTTCGCATTTGAAGCTTGCGGGCAGGATTTCGGAAGCCTCCTTCGCGTACCATGCATCGGAGCCCTCCGCGCGGAAGAGATCGGCCACGATCTGCATGGCCTCCTTCGAGATCAGCGGCTCACCGCAGTCCTTGCAGTAGAAGATCGGGATCGGAACGCCCCAGCGGCGCTGGCGGGAAATGCACCAGTCGTTGCGGTCGCGCACCATCGAGGAAATGCGGTCCTCGCCCCAGCCCGGGATCCACTGGACGCCCTTGATGGCCTCGAGCGCCTCGTCCTTGATCGCGTCGACCGAGCAGAACCACTGCTCCGTCGCACGGAAGAGGACCGGCGTCTTGCAGCGCCAGCAGTGCGGATACTGGTGGATGATCTTCTGCAGCGCAAACAGATTGCCCGTCTCCTCCAGACGCGCGGCGATGACCTTGTTGGCCTCGTCCGTCGTCAGGCCCGCGACGAAATCGCCGGCTTCGGCGGTCATTCTGCCGTGGCTGTCCACCGGCACGACGACCGGGATCTCCGGATAATGGTTGTGGCAGACGTCATAGTCCTCCACGCCGTGGCCGGGCGCCGTATGGACGCAGCCGGTGCCGCTCTCGAGCGTGACGTGATCGCCGACGATGACGAGCGACGTGCGGTCGAGGAACGGATGCGCCGTCTTCATGTATTCGAGCTCGCTGCCCTTGAGCGTGCCGAGCACCGTGTATTCGGTCTTGCCGGCGGCCTGCATGGCGGACTCCATCAGCGCCGTCGCCATCACATAGCACTCGTTGCCGGACTGCACGAGCGAATATTCAAACTCGGGACCGACGCAGATCGCGACGTTTGCCGGCAGCGTCCACGTCGTCGTTGTCCAGATTACAAAGTAGGTGTTTTCGAGGTTTGCGCCGAGCTTCGTGAGCAGGCCCTTATCGTCCGTCACACGGAATTTGACGTAAATGGAGTGGCACGGGTCCTCCGCATATTCGATTTCCGCTTCGGCAAGCGCCGTTTCACACTCGGGGCACCAGTAAACCGGCTTCAGGCCCTTGTAGATGAAGCCCTTCGTCGCCATCTCGGAGAAGATCTCGATCTGCTTTGCCTCAAAGTCCTTGCGCAGGGTGATGTACGGATTGTCCCACTCGCCGATGCCGCCGAGGCGCTTGAACGTGTTGCGCTGCTCGTCGAGATAGCCGAGCGCGTATTTGCGGCAGAGCGCGCGCAGCTCGACGTCCGACATCGCCGCGGCGTTCGCAACGCCGGCCTCGCGGCGCGCCTTCAGCTCGGTCGGCAGGCCGTGCGTATCCCAGCCGGGGACGTACGGCGCCTTGAAGCCGCTCATGTTCTTGTAGCGTACGATGAAGTCCTTGAGCGTCTTGTTCAGCGCCGTGCCGAGATGCACGTCGCCGTTCGCATACGGGGGGCCGTCGTGCAGAACATACAGCGGCTTGCCCTCGTTCTTTTCAAGTACCGTCTCGTAAACGTGATCCGCATACCACTTGTCCAGCATGGCGGGCTCCTTCTTGGGGAGGCCGGCCTGCATGGCAAAGTCGGTTTTGGGAAGGTTCAATGTGCTTTTATAATCCATGGTGTATGAAACCGTGCCTTTCTGGTGTTATCTTCTTTTAAACTTTCCTTTTTTCTTCGTCGTATCCTCAATGCCGAACTCCAGCGTGCTGAAAAGCGACTCTTTTTCCTTCTGCAGCGTCTCCGGAATATCGGCGTAGGCGTTCAGATCCAGTCCGATGCCGTTGAACTGCTCCTTGATGTACGCGTCCTTGTCGTACGTCTCCGGTTCAGGCTCAGCAGCCGGCGCGGGCTCCGCCTTGACCGGCTCCGGCGCAGGCTCTTCCTCCGGCTCTTCCTGGGCGGCCGCCGCGGGAACGGGGATCTCCTCTTCCTCCTCCGGCTCCTCGACCGGCTGCGGCGCATAGGTGGCCTTCGGCGCTGCCGGCGCCGGGGCCGCCGTCTCGGTATCCTCGTCGTCAAAGTCGTACTCCGGGATCTTTTCGATCACGGCGATATGGGAGCGGTAAATCTCATACAGCGACGCGCGGAAGGCCGTGACCTCGCGCTTCATCATCTCGAGCTCCTTCTCCTTCTCCGCAATCTGCGACTGGTAGGAGTCGACGATGTTCTGCGATTTCGCACGCGCATCCTTCACGAGCTTTTCCGCCTTGGCGTTTGCTTCCGACACGATGTTTTCCGCCTTGGCCTTCGCCTCGCGGAGCGAAGCGTTGCCAAGGCGCTGTGCGCTGAGGATCGCGTCCTTGATGCCGTCTTCGTCGGCGCGGTAAGCCTCGATCTTCTCCGCCAGGATGGAAAGCTTCTCCTGCAGCTCGGCGTTCTTCGCCGTGAGCTCGTTGACGCGCGCGCTGTTGTCGGTTGTGCGCGTCTTGGCCTCGGCGTTTTCCTTGGCCAGCGCCGTAACCGTTTCGAGCACTTCGTCGATAAACTGATCTACGTCATCCGAATTGTATCCGGAAAAATTCGACTTTCTGAAGCTGACGTCCTGAATGTCCTTGATCGATAACATAATAAGCCTCCTATATGTATTTCCTGCATCGTATGGATAGACGGCCCTTCTTGGTTTTGGGACCGAGTGCATCAATGATAAACCGGCCGCACCGGCGGATCGAAATGACGTCGCCGTCGTGCACGCGCGCCGCAGCGGAAAGCGTTTCCCTGTGGTTGATGGAAACAAAGCCGCCGGAAATCATCTGCGCAGCCCGCTCGCGGCCGGTGCCTGCGAGCAGTGCGACGAGACAGTCCAGCCGTTCCGAGGCGACAACGCCGCTGACCGGCTGAAATGTGTGGGCGGCCGGCAGGGGCTCGTCAAAGCCCTCGCGGATCCGGACGCCGACCCGGCCGATCTTCTCGATCTGCGACAGAAAGTGCGGCGCAAGCTCCGTCTTCACAAAGAGCACCGCGCGTCCCTCCTCGACCAGAATGTCGCCGAGCGATGCGCGGACGACGCCCTGCGCCAGAAAGGAACCGAGAAAATCCCGATGCGAAAGCGTATCCTGTTTCCGAAAGCTGACCGTCAGGCCGAGAAGCGGAAAATGCGATGCGTCGGGCGCAAGGTAATCGGGAAAGACGCCGAGCATCACGCGCTCCGCGTCGGGCCATCCGCCGAAAAACATCCAGTTTTCCGCGCGTATGTGCCGCAGATACGCTTCCGCCTCCGCGCGCTCCGAAAGATCCAGAAAGCCGAGAAAGGCGGGGCGTTTTTCCCCGAGCCGCACACAGTCCGCAAGCCTGGCCTCGAGCAGCTTCTGCTCTTCAGCGTTCATCAGAAGAAAACGCCGTTCTGCTCCAGCTCGTCCATAACCTCGTCGCCGCTCAGATCGACGTTGTACGGCGTGATGATAAACGTGCCCGTCGAGACGCGCTTGATCTTGCCGTCGTTTGCGTAGGCGACGCCGCTGAGGAAGTCGAGAATGCGTCTCGATTCCTCCTTCTCGGTCTTCTGGAGGTTCAGGATCACCGTGTGCTTGTTGTTCAGCTCGTCCGCAATGCCGCGCGTTTCCTCGCCGAAGGAAATCGGACGGAAAACGACGACCTGCACGTGCGCTCTCGAGTTGATGTTGACGACGCGGTTCGAAGAACTCGGGGTGTACGAAGAACGGCGCGGCGCCGGCTCCTCGCGGTCGGCGTAGCTCGTGCTGACCGGCTCCTCGTCGTAGTATTCATCGTATTCGTCGTCCGGCGGATTCCACATCTTCTGAAGCTTCTCTACCAAACCAGCCATTCTATATTACCTCCGTATTTTAGGGATATATTCTTTGACCAAATAAGGCGGACCCGACGCGCACCATTGTGGCGCCGCAAAGGATCGCTTCCTCATAGTCGGATGACATGCCCATCGACAGGCAATTCATACTTACATTATCTATTTTTTTCGCTCCGATGTCAATAAAATATTGCTTCATTCGGGAAAAATAATTGCAAAGTTCGGTTTTTTCAGCACAAATCGGAGGAATCGCCATCAGGCCTTCGATCTGAATGCCCGGAAAAGCGGAAATTTCTGCCAAAAATTCATAAAGTTTCTCCGGCAGCACGCCGCCCTTATTGGATTCTTCGCCGATGTTGACTTCGACGAGCACCGGCATCCGCCGCCCGATCCGCTCTGAAAGCCGGGAGATCTCTCCGGCGAGCTTCACGGAATCGACCGACTGGATGCAGTCGACCTTGTCGACGATGTATTTCACCTTGTTCGTCTGCAGGCGGCCGATCATCTGGCAGGACACACCCCGGTCCAGATCGAGCCGTTCGTACTTCTCCAGCAGCTCCTGCACGCGGTTTTCGCCGACAAAGCGCAGGCCGCACGCGATCGCGTGGTTGATGTATTCGGGCTGCACGGTTTTGGTCGCTGCGAGCAGCGATACGTCCTCCGGCTGCCGGCCGGAACGGACTGCGGCCTGCGCGACGCGGTCCGCGATCCGCTTATAGTTTTCCTCCACGTCCAGAAGACGCGGGTCAGAGCATTTTTCCGTCATATAGATCCGTCCCTTCCACGATGACTTCATCGTAAAGCTGAATGGTCGTGCTCGTCACGAGCTGTTCCCGCTCCTCCGTCGACAGGCTCACCTTGCAGATGGCGTAGCCGTTGATCGTAGCGTCGCTGAAGATCTGCACGAAACGGATGCGGCTGCCGGACTTGACGTAGACGCCGCGGACGTTTTCATACGTGACGTCGACCTCATTGCCCTCCGCGTCGGTCTCGTGGGCCACCACGTCTGCGAAGTGGATCGCGTCTTCCGGCACGAGCACGCCCGAATAGCTGCTGATGTTGATGCGCAGCGTTTCCTTGCGCGCCGATGCGAGCTCGCTGTTCATATATGCGCACTTGAGGATCACAGCCGCCTCGCCGGTCTCGCTGTCGCGGTTGATCTTGACGACCTCCGTGGGGATCTGCTCGACGGTCACAAACGGCATTTCGACCGTGACCTCCGTCGTGCGGTCGAGGCGCACAAGGTCGTTCTCCGTGAGGACGCAGGCGATGTACCAGTTGAAATCCTTCGAAATCTTTCCGATGCTGTCTCCGGTCGTGCTGCCGTCGGGCTCGCCCTCTTCCAGCGCCTTGACGTCGCTGGCCGTGAGCGACGTGACCTCGTCGAGCGAGACCGCGTTCTCATAGCCGTCGACCGTGCGGATAAAGTAGCCGGCGGTCGGTGATTCGACCGTTCCCGTACTCGACGAAGCCGACTGGGAAAGCGAAAGACGCTCATCCTGCAGCTGACTCACGCGCTCCGTATAGTCGCTGCTCGTCTCCTGCCCGGTCACAATCTGCCGCTGGCTGAGGAGAAGCTGCAGGTCGTTGCGCTCGTCCGTGACGTTTTCCATCGAGCCGGATTTCAACTCGGTCAGGAGCGACGTCACCTTCTCGTTGACCTGGCTGCCGATCGTTTTCGGGTTGGAGGAGGTTTCGGATTCCTCCGGCGTTTCGAGCACCGCAAGGCGCTCCAATTCGTCGTCGATGCGCGCGATGCGGTTCTGCGCGGCGGCGTCTTCCTCGGTCGGGTACGTCTCCGCAAGCACGCCGCCTGCCGCGACCTTTTCACCGTCGTCGACCGTGTAGTTCAGCACGCCGTTGTAATTGGTGTCGACGATCTCCTCATCGCGGATGATAAAACCCGTCGTATCGATGGTCTCCGAAACCGTCGAATACGTCGCTGTTTCCGTTTTAAGTCCTGTGTACTGGCTCAGGTAAATCTGATAGCCGACATATACCAAAAGCAGCACCGCAATCGCGGTGGCGCCGATTTTTCGAATCAAAGGGTTATTCATCGGGCACACTTCCTTTCATCGGAACCTGTGGAAAAATGCGCTTCTGCAATCCGCAGGGCAGCTTCTGTCAGCGCGGCCGCATCCGGGTAATCGTCCGTGTACAGCCAGACCGTGTTTTCCTCGCGCCGGAACCAGGTGAGCTGCCGCTTGGCATACCGGCGCGTCTCCCGCTTGATGGCTTCCACCGCTTCGTCGAGCGTGCAGCGCCCTTCAAAATACGGGAGCAGCTCCTTGTAGCCGATGGCCTGCACCGAAGTGCGGCCGCTTACGCCGTATTGCCTGAAATAGCGCTCCGCCTCGTCCAGAAGGCCGGCCTGCAGCATGGCGTCGACGCGGGCGTTGATGCGCGCGTACAGCTTTTCGCGGTCGCGGCACGCGAGGCAGAGCATCACGTAATCGTAAGGCGGCGCCGCGGCGTTGGCCGTTTTGGCCTGCGCGGAAAAGGGCGCCCCCGCCGCCTGACAGTATTCGAGCGCGCGGATCACGCGCTTTGTGTTGTTCGGGTGGATCTGCGCCGCCGCTTCGGGGTCGAGCGACTGCAGCCGCTCGTAGAGCGGACCGATGCCGCCGGCTGCGAGCTCCGCTTCGAGCGCCTGCCGCACCGCTTCGTCCCGCCCCTTTTCGGAGAATGACGTTCCGCGCAGCAAGGCGCGGGCATACAGGCCGGTGCCGCCGACGAGCAGCGGGCGCTTTCCGCGCGAGGCGATATCCCGGATGGCCTTGCCGGCAAGCGCCGTGTAATCGGCGGCGCTGAAGGTTTCCGCCGGGTCGAGAAAGCCGAGCAGATGGTGCGGAACGCCGTCCATTTCCTCGGCCGTCGGCTTAGCCGTGCCGATTTCCATGCCGCGGTAGATCTGCATCGAATCGCAGGAGACGATCTCGCCGTCGAGCGCTTTGGCGAGCGCAATGGCGAGCGCCGTCTTGCCGGAAGCCGTCGGGCCGCAGACGGCAAGGAGCTTGATTCTGTTTTCCATCGCCGTCCCTCCTTTTCGTTATCCGAGCCGCCCGAACTCCTTTTCGAGCGTCTTTTTCTTCAGCATCACGTAGATCGGCCGCCCGTGCGGGCAGTAGCGCACCTCGGGGTTTTGCTCCAGCCGCTCGGCCAACGCGATCAGCTCTTCCCTTCGCGACGCGCTGCCGCCCTTGATCGCCGCGCGGCAGGCGATGTTGTGGTAGAGCCAGTCCATGTGCTCGGTCGTCACATCGTGCCGGTTCTGCTCGAGATACCCGGCCATTTCGAGCACCGAACCTTCGATGTCGGCGCCGTCGAGATTGAGCGGCGCCGAGCGGACGAGCACCGTGCCGCTGCCGAAGTCCTCGACGTCGAACCCGGCGTCGGCAAAGACCTGCAGGTTGGCGAGCACCGCCGTATACTCGTTCTTGTCGAGCGTCACCGTCACCGGCGTGAGCAGCGTCTGCGCGCACGCTTCCCCCTGCCGGCTGCGGAGCTTTTCGTAGAGCAGGCGTTCGTGCGCGGCGTGCTTGTCGATAAACATCAGCGTTTCGCTGTCATACTGCAGGATGATGTAGGTGTCGAACGCCTCGCCGATCACCCGGTGTACAGGCGGCGCCGGGATCGGCTCCGCTGCTTCCGCTTCGGGCGCCGTCTCCGGTATGGGGTCTTCTGCTTTCGGCACAACAACTGGCTGCGGCTCGTCCTCCGGCTCCACCGCGATGTCCGGCGGAACCGGCTCCGAAAAGCGCGCGGGTTCAGCCGGCCGTTCCGGCCGCGGCTCATGGTCGAGAATGCGGTCGATCGCCCCGCGGATCTCCGGCAGCGCCGGCTCGTATCCGCCCGGTGCGCTGTCGGAAAAGCCGAGCGGCTCCGCAGCGGGCGCCGGACGGCTTTCCGGCTCTGCAGAGCGCGGCGGGACCGGTGCGGGCTGCACGGGCGGTTTCGGCGGGACGACTGCCGGCGCGCGCTCCGGAATGTACGTCTGCACCGGCTTTTCCATGTGGTCCGGCTTATAGGGGTGCGCAAGCGGCTTCTGGCGCGCGGCGAGATCAATCGATTTCATATCCCGGCTGGCGGAAACCGCCGATTTCACGCCGTGATACACCGCGTCGAACACGGGACGCTCGTGGACGAAGCGCACCTCGAGCTTTGCCGGATGCACGTTGACGTCCACGACCTCGGAGGGCAGCTCGAGATGCAGGACGCAGGCCGGGAATTTCCCGACCATGATTGAGCCCTTGTACGCTTCCTCCAGCGCGACGGCCGCCGTGCGGCTGCGCACAAACCGGCCGTTGATGAAAAAGTTCTGCATGCTGCGGTTCGGCCGGCTGCCGAGCGGCGACGAAACGTAGCCGTGCACGCGTATGCCGCCGAACGTGTAATCGACCGGGAGCAGATTGGAGGAAAACTCCTTTCCGAACACCGCGTAGATTGCGGAAACGAGCTTGCCGTCGCCCGGCGTGTGCAGCGTCTCCTTGCCGTCGCGGATCAGCCGGAACGAGATTTCCGGGTGCGACAGCGCGATTTTGTCGAGCAGGCCGGCGACGGCGTTGCCCTCCGCCGTATCCTTTTTTAAAAACTTCATGCGGGCCGGCACATTGTAGAAGATGTCCCGCACGGTGATCGTCGTGCCGTTCGGGCAGCCGGCGTCCTCGACCGCGACATCGCTGCCGCCGCTCGCGGAATAATGCGTGCCGACCGTGCTGTCCGGCGTTTTGGTGATGAGGTCGACATGCGAAACCGCGGAGATCGAGGCCAGCGCCTCGCCGCGGAAGCCGAGCGTCAGGATCGCGTCGAGGTCTTCCTTATCGTGCACCTTGCTCGTCGCGTGGCGCAGAAACGCCGTCGCGACGTCCTCGCGTTCAATGCCGCAGCCGTTGTCGGTGACGCGCATATACGTGACGCCGCCGCGGCGGATCTCCACGGTGACGATCGAAGCACCGGCGTCGATCGAGTTTTCCACGAGCTCCTTGATGACCGAGGAGGGCCGCTCCACGACCTCGCCCGCCGCGATCAGCTCCGCGACATGCTTGTCGAGCACATTGATTTTCGGCATTTTCTGCACCTGCCTTTCCTTCATCCTATCTTAATATAAATGGTTTCGTCAGTTCTTGAGCATATTTGCAAGCTCAAAGAGCAGATTCATCGACTCGATCGGCGTCAGCGTGTTGACGTCCACCGACTTGAGGCGGTTGAGCACCTCGGTATCCTTCGTCAGCATCGTAAGCTGAACGGGTTCCTCGCGCTTTGCCGGCGCTGCGTTCTTCGGCACCGTGACGGCTTCCCCGCTCTCAAGGCTCTGCAGCACCTGCTTGGCGCGCCGCACCACCTTGTCCGGCACGCCGGCGAGCTTTGCAACCTCGATACCGAAGCTGTCGTCCGCGCCGCCGCGCACGATCCGGCGCAGGAACGTGATCTCGTCGCCGCGCTTCTTTACGGCGATGCTGAAATTCTGCACGCCGGGCAGCAGATCCTCGAGCTCTGTGAGCTCGTGGTAATGCGTCGCAAACAGCGTCTTCGCGCCGCACAGCTTTTTGTCGTGCACGTATTCGATCACGGCGCGGGCGATGCTCATGCCGTCAAAGGTCGAGGTGCCGCGGCCGATCTCGTCGAGAATCAGAAGGCTGTCCTTCGTCGCGTTTTTCAGGATGTCCGCCACCTCGGCCATCTCGACCATGAACGTCGACTGGCCCGCCGCGAGGTCGTCGGAGGCGCCGACGCGCGTGTAGATGCCGTCGACGATGCCGATTTCCGCCGAAGCCGCCGGCACAAAGCAGCCGATCTGCGCCATGATGACGATGACGGCCACCTGCCGCATATACGTCGACTTGCCCGCCATGTTCGGGCCGGTGATGATCGAGATGCGGTTCTGGTTCATGTCCATGTCCAGATCATTCGGCACAAAGGGCGTGGAGCCGCCGAGCAGCAGCTCGACGACCGGATGGCGGCTGTCCTTGAGATAGATGCGCCCGTTCATTGTGATCGTCGGGCGCGTATAGTCGTTTTTGATCGAAACGGCCGCAAACGACGCGAGCACGTCGAGCTGCGCGACCGCCTTCGCCGTCTCCTGGATGCGCGTGAGCTGGTCGGCGACCGTGCGCCGCACGTCCTCGAACAGCTTCGATTCCATCGCGATCGACTTGTCGTGCGCGCCGAGGATGCGGTTCTCGAGCTCCTTCAGCTCCTGCGTGATGTAGCGCTCGCCGTTTGCAAGCGTCTGCTTGCGGATGTAATGCTCCGGCGTTTTGTCCTTGAAGGCGTTCGAGACCTCGAGATAATAGCCGAAAACGCGGTTAAAGCCGACACGCAGCTTCGGGATGCCGGTCGCCGCGCGCTCCCGCGCCTCCAGCTCGGCAATCAGCTGCTTGCCGTTCGTCATGTCGCTCTTCACGGCGTCGAGCGCATCGTCGTATCCCTCCCGGATAATGCCGCCCTCGCGGATCGTGTGCGGCGGCTCCTCGACGATTGCCTTGTCGATCAGCGCGCAGATATCCTCGAGCGGGTCGATCTGCTGCTCGATCGCCTTGAGCTGCGTCGCCTCGCACTGGGCGGCGAGCGATTTGAGCTGCGGCAGGCGCGTCAGCGCCGACCACAGAGCGCGCAGGTCCTTGCCGTTCACCGAGCCGTAGACGACGCGCGTCATGATGCGCTCGAGGTCGAAAATGCCGGTGAGGCTTTCGGTGATCGCGTCGAGCAGCGGCCGGTTGTCGAAAAGCTCCGCGACGGCGTTCTGCCGCAGCGTGATTTTCGCCGGGCTCAAAAGCGGCTGCTCGAGCCATGTGCGGATCAATCGCTTGCCCATTGCGGTTTTCGTCTTATCGAGCACCCACAGGAGCGAGCCGCGGCGTTCCTTGCTGCGCATCGTCTCCAGAAGCTCGAGATTCCGGCGCGTGTTGAGGTCGAGGCGCATCGTTTTCGCCTCGGAGTAGACGTTGATCTCCTCCATGCGCTCGAGGCCGGTGATCTGCGTGCGCTTCAGATAGTCGAGCAGCGCGCCGAGCGCCATGACGATCTCCCGGTGCTCAAGCACCGCGGAGCGCTCGAGCACCTCCGCGTGAAACTGCGCGCGGACGGCCTCCGTGCACGCTTCGGGCGCATAGACCTCAAAATCCATGCACTCCAGCGAGGCGGAGAGCTTTTCGGATATGAATTTCGCGACGTCCCCGAAATCCGTGAATTCCGGATTGATGAGGATCTCGCGCGGCGAAAAGCGCGCCAGCTCGTTGATCACGAGCTGGGAAAGCGCTTCGGGGTCGCCGGCCGTCAGCGTCGTCGCGTCGAGCTCGCCGGTCGAAATGTCCGCAAAGCAGATGCCGATGTTCTCGCCGAAATAGTAGATGGAGGCGATGTAGTTGTTCTTCGCTTCGTCGAGCATGCTGCTTTCCATGACAGTGCCCGGCGTAATCACACGGATCACGCTGCGCTTTACGATGCCCTTTGCAAGCGCGGGGTCTTCCATCTGCTCGCAGATCGCGACCTTGTAGCCCTTCGCCACAAGGCGCGCAATATACGTCTCCGCGCTGTGAAACGGCACGCCGCACATCGGCGCGCGTTCCGCCTGACCGCAGTCGCGCCCGGTGAGCGTCAGCTCCAGCTCGCGCGACACGGTCTTCGCATCGTTGAAAAACATCTCATAAAAGTCTCCGAGGCGGAAGAAAAGGATCGTATTCGGATACTTTTCCTTCACCTCGAAGTACTGTTTCATCATCGGGGAATAATCAGCCATGCCAGCTCTCCATCTCTAATCCGTTTTCCGACACTCAGTGGCAGCCGCCGCCACAGGAGGAACAGTTGCCGCTGCAGCCGCAGGATTCGCAGTCGCAGGTGTCGGGGTCTTCGCCGTCGGCGCTCATCGTGATGACCGTCGTCACGCGCTGCACGAGTGCGTCGAGCTCGTTCTTCGCCGCCGTGTAGGCCGCCATGTTCGGGTTCTGCATGATCTCGGCATAGATCGTGCGCAGCTCGTTGTTGTACTGACGGAGGAGGTCCTCGCTGCGGTCTTCCTTCTGCGCTTCGTTGTTGATCGCCATGCGCTTGAGGTTAAATTCGCCGATCATGTTCTGCAGCGCCTCGTCTGCGTCGCACTGCTGGCTCGCGACGCGCATCGCGATGAAGCGCTCGTCTTCCTGAATCTTTTTGCCAAGGTCTCTTGCAATTTCAACGATATCCATTTTAAAAACTCCTTCTTATTTTGAAATCATATAATGTAATGCTAAATTACGGTTTGCACTGGGATGCAGAGCCGCAGCCGTGCGTTCCGGGTCAGCCGATCCGCTCGCCGCGCAGGATCCAGTTGCGCGCTTCGGTGACGCGCACATCCTGGAACGTGCCGATCAGCGCATCTCCGCCGGGGAACTCCACGATGATGCTGCTCTCGGTACGCCCGCAGAGCAGTCCGTTCTTCGCGTTGCGCTCCTCGACGAGCACGCGCTCCGCGCTGCCGACCATCGCCGCACAGCGCCGCGCCGCGATTTCCTCCTGCACCGCGAGAAGCTCGGAAAACCACTTCGTTTTTTCCTTATACGGCACCGGGTCCTCCATCGTCGCGGCTTTTGTGCCGGGGCGCGGAGAAAAGATGAACGTGAACAGCGAGGTGAACTCCACTTCGCGGATCAGGCTCAGCGTGTCCTGAAACTCCTCGTAGGTCTCCCCGGGAAAGCCGACGATGATGTCGGAGGTCAGGGACAGGTCGGGCATTTTCTCTTTCGCGTAGGCGATCAGCTCGAGGTATTTTTCGCGGTCGTAGCGGCGGTTCATCGCTTTCAGAACGCGGCTGTTGCCGGACTGGCACGGCAGGTGGATGTGGTGGCAGATGTGCCGGCTTCCGGCGATCGTGTCGAACAGCTCGTGCGTCGCGTCCTTCGGGTGCGAGGTCATGAAGCGCAGGCGGTAATCGCCGTCGATCGCGTCGATCCGGCGGAGCAGCTCTGAGAAATTGATCTTCTCCTCCAGCCCCTTGCCGTAGGAGTTGACGTTCTGCCCGAGCAGCGTGATCTCCTTGTAGCCCTGCTCGATCAGGCCGCGGCACTCCTCGACGATCGCATCGGGATGACGGCTCTTCTCCCTGCCGCGCACGTACGGGACGATGCAGTACGAGCAGAAATTGTCGCAGCCGTACATGACGGTCACCCAGGCGCGGGACATGCCGTCGCGCCGGACGGGCAGCCCCTCGACGATCTCCTTCGATTCCTCGCCGCGCAGGAACACGCGCTTCGAGTCCGTGACCGCCGTGTAGATCATCTCCGGCAGGCGGTGGATCACATGCGTGCCGAATACGATGTTGACAAACGGGAACGTCGTGCGGATGCGCTCCGCCACGCGCTCCTGCTCCATCATGCAGCCGCAGACGGCAATGAGCACCGAGGGATTGCGGCGCTTGACGTTTTTCAGCGCGCCGATGTTGCCGTAGACGCGGTCCTCGGCGTGCTCCCGGATTGCGCAGGTGTTGAAGAGGATGAAATCCGCTTCGTTTTCGTCGTCGGTAAAGGCAAAGCCCATTTCAGCGAGCATGCCCTTGATTTTTTCGCCGTCCGCCACGTTCTGCTGGCAGCCGTAGGTGCGCACAAAGGCCTTCGGTTCCGCACCCATCGCGCGCACCTGCATGATCGCGGCGACATCCGCGGCATACAGCTTCTGCTTTTGCAGCTCCGCCGCGGGCATAACTTCCTTATCTTTCAAACGATACTTCTCCTTATACAAAATCAGACATATATTGTAGGATAGCACAAATTCAAAAAAACCGCAAGGTCTTTGCCTGAAATTTAAAATTTGGACAAGATTTTGTATTTACCCGCCTGCCCGTCCGTTCTGAGCGCCGCGGCCGCTCTGAAACTGCATGCAGATGCAAAGGGCGTTCCCTTTTTGTATGCCCTGCGGCGGATTTTCCGCAGAAAGGCTTGACAGGTGAACCGGATTCCAGTATACTTAGTGCAGCTAATTAGTATTACATAGTATAAAAGGAGGACGCCGATGGACGGCAAGTACATGCAGCAGTTCAAGAAGGGCTCGCTGGAAATGGTCCTTCTGTGCCTGATCGCCCGGGGCGAAACGTACGGCTATGAGATCATCACCGCGCTGAACGCGCACGGGGCCGCCGTATGGGGTTACGCCAAGGAAGGGACGATCTACCCGATCCTCTACCGGCTGCAGGACGCCGGCCTGATCCGCAGCCGCATCGTACCGGCGGCCGCAAACGGCAGCTCCCGCAAGTACTATGCGCTGACGGACAAAGGGCGCGAAACCCTTTCCGAGCTGATCGCTTTCTGGAACGAATACACCGTATGCGTCGATACATTCATCCGGCAATGCTTGCCGAAGGAGGCGGAAAAATGAACGCGAAAGAACAGTATATCCGACAGGTGAAAAAAGCGCTGACCGTGCCGAGGGCGAAGAAGGACGAGATCCTGCGCGATTTGCAGGAGGCCTTCGATTCCGCGCTCGAGCACGGCGAAACCGAGCAGGACGTGATCGAACGGCTCGGCTCCCCCGCGGAATTCGCCGGGGACATCGAAAATCAGCGCGGCATCAAGCGGAAAAGGCACGGGAAAACGGCGCTGATCTGGGTGCTTGCCCTGCTCTCCGCCGCCCTGTTCGCCGTATATGCGGCCTCCCGCATGATGCGTCCCCCGGAAGACGCGATCGGTCAGGCCGACGCGATGACCTCGATTCAGGTGTACAGCGACGGCCTCCCGGTCGTCCCCACCCTGCTTCTCCTGCTCGGCACGGCTGCGGGCGGCGCCGCCGTAATTCTGGCCGTCCGGCACATCCGGGAACGCCGGAAGGAGAAAGAGCGATGAAGCGAGACGACAGGCGGCGCATTTTGGCGGCCGTCGCGCTTGCTGCCGCCCTCATGCTGTTTCTCTGCGGCTGCAGCGGTGCGGAAACCGCCTCAATCAATTTCGCGGCGCTCCTGTCCGCGGAGCCGCAGTACGTCGACGCGTGGCCTGAAAACGACCTGACCGCCCGGATTCCCGAACCGCAGGACGGCGCCGTCGATTACGTACGGGACTTTTCGGACGACGGAAAGTATGAGATCGTATGGGACTTCGGCTCCGATGCGGCCTTTGAAGAATACATCGATACCTTACATGTGCAGGGGTACGCGGAGGTCGCCGCGGCGTCGGAATCGGCGTCATCCTGCATGCTGCTGGAAAAAGACGGCGTTTACCTGAGCATCGCGTACAGCGGCGGCACCATGAACCTGCTGATTATGCGGGAAACGCTCTGAATCGGAATACAGAACAAAAGAGGAAAAGCAGCCTGGAACAAGCTGCTCTTCCTCTTTTATGTATACGTTCCTTTACAATCGGCTCTTAGAGCGTGACCTTCGTGCCGCCTGCGCTGCGGATGGAGAGCATGTAGCACGCGCCTGCGCCGAAGACGGATTCGATCTCCTTCCGGAACTCCGCGAGCATATCGAGCGGGACGTACGCCTGCACCGTGCCGGCGAAGCCGCCGCCGTGCACGCGGTATGCGCCGCGGCCCTCGAGCAGACGCTCGATGAGCGCCAGCGCCAGAGAAAGCCCCTGCTCCTGCGGATTCACGACCGCAAAGACATTCTGCAGATTCGTCGCCGAAGAACGCCCCGACGCGATGACAAGCCGCTTGAAGGCTTCAAAGTCGCCGGACTTGAGCGCGCTGACCTCCTCATCCACGATGCGGTTGTCCCTAAAGAAGTGAATCGCGCGCAGGATGGCCCGGTCCCCCACCGTTTTCCGGAGCGACGGGATCGCCGCGTAGAATTTCTCTTCATCGACCTCGCGCAGGACCGAAGCGCCAAGCTCCGCCGCAACGGCCTTCATCTCCGCCGGCACCGCCGCGTACTCGCCGGTGAGGTCGGCGTGGTTGCCGCCCGTATCGACGACGCAGAGCGCATAGCCGAATTTGCCGAGGTCGAAATCGATCTTTTCGATCTTCGGCGCGGCCGGGTCGGCAAAGTCCATCGTCGTAAAGCCGCCGACGCTCGCCGCCATCTGGTCGAGCAGACCGGACGGCTTGCCGAAGTAGACGTTCTCCGCGTATTTGGAAACCTGCGCCGCCTCGACCGGGTCGATCGCATCATCGTTGTAGAGGTGGGACAGGATCGTCACGACGAGCACCTCGAACGCCGCGGAGCTCGAAAGCCCGGAGCCCTTGAGCACGCGCGAGGCCGTCACGGCGTCAAACCCGCCGACCTTGTAGCCGAGCGCGGAAAGGCGCGCGCAGACGCCGCGGATCAGCGCGGCGGACCGCTCCTTTTCCTCTTCCTTCACGGCGAGGTCCGCCGTATCGACCGTATCCATCGGATAACCGGCGGATTTCAGCCGGATCACGCCGTTGTCGGTCCTTTTCACTGCGGCGATCACATCGAGGTTGACTGCGGCGGCCAGCACCTTGCCGTGGTTGTGGTCGGTATGGTTGCCGCCGATCTCGGTGCGGCCCGGCGCGCTGAAGTATTCGAGCGCATCCGCCGCGCCGAATTCCTCGGCAAAGGCCGTATCCAAAGCGGCATAGCGCGCGCGCTGTGCATCCGCTTCCGCGCCGTAAAGCGTCTTAAAGTCCTGAATCATCGCATATCACCATTCTTTCGTCCGGGCAGGCCCGGAACT
>HHCFR02800__coassemble_1118_pt1 | contig 31739 bp, 28 predicted proteins | sample HHCFR02800__metabat2_low_PE_068 | metagenome-assembled genome bin HHCFR02800
ACTTAAAACATTTCATTTTCATGCACTAAATTATATCGTTTTGTGTAATATGCATAAATATCCTGCATTTTACACCTGTAACAGCTTAGGAGGTACTACATGAATTACAGCATGACGGTCGCCCAGGTGAAGACGGCCATCCAGGAGAAACTCTCCCACATCTACGGCGTTTCCTCCGAAAATGCCAGCGACGACGAGTTTTACAAGGCATCCGCCCTCGTCGTGCGCGATCTTATGGTGCGCGGCCGCGACGAGTTCGTGCGCAACGCAGAAAAAAGCGAAACGAAGCAGATCTATTATTTATGTATGGAGTTCCTGCTCGGCCGCTCGCTGAAGAACAACCTCTTCAACCTCGGCCTTGAGGAAAACTTCCGCAAGGCGCTCTCCGAAATGGGCGCGAAGCTCGACGCGCTGTACGAGCAGGAGCCGGACGCCGGCCTCGGCAACGGCGGCCTCGGCCGCCTCGCGGCGTGCTTCCTTGACGGCCTCGCCACGCAGGGCTACCCGGCGATGGGCTACTCGCTGCGCTACGAGTACGGCATCTTCCGCCAGAAGCTCGTCGAGGGCTGGCAGACCGAGCTGCCGGACTTCTGGCTGCCGGGCGGCGAAGTCTGGATGCAGAAGGTCGACGAAAGCGCGATCGAGGTCCACTTCGACGGCTACATCGAGGAGCAGTGGCACGACCAGTACCATTCCGTGCGCCACAAGAACTACACCTCGATCCTCGCGATCCCGTATGACCTGTACGTTTCCGGCATGGACGGCAAGGGCATTTCCGTCCTGCGCATCTGGCGCGCCGCCGCGAACGAATTCGATATGAAGCTCTTCAACAGCGGCAACTACATGCGCGCGATGGAGCAGACCGCGATGGCCGAGACCATCACGAAGGTCCTTTACCCGGAGGACAACCACCTCGAGGGCAAGAGCCTGCGCCTTGCGCAGCAGTACTTCCTCGTTTCCGCCTCCGTGCAGGACATCGTGCGCCGCCACCTGTTCACGCACAGCTCGCTCGATGACCTGCCGAGGCTCGCGGCGATCCACCTGAACGACACGCACCCGGTGCTCGCGATTCCCGAGCTGATGCGCATCATGCTCGACGAATGCGGCTACGGCTGGGACGCGGCGTGGGACATCGTCTGCCGCACGATCGCCTACACGAACCACACGGTCATGAGCGAGGCGCTCGAGTGCTGGAGCGTGGAGCTCTTCAGATCCCGCCTGCCGCGCATCTACCAGATCGTCGAGGAGATCAACCGCCGCTTCTGGGAGGAGATGCGCCGCCGCGGCGTGGACGAGGGCAAGATCTGGCGCATGGCGCCGCTGTGCGACGGCTACGTGCGCATGGCGAACCTCGCCGTCCTCGCCTCGCACAGCACGAACGGCGTTTCCGAGCTGCACAGCGAGATCCTCAAGGACAGCGTCTTCCACGACTTCTACACCGAGATGCCGCAGAAGTTTAAAAACGTCACGAACGGCATCGCGCACCGCCGCTGGCTCAACCAGGCGAACCCGAAGCTCGCCGCGCTCATCACGGAGCTGACCGGCGACGGCTACATCCACGACGCGACGCAGCTTGAAAAGCTGATGGCGTACAAGGACGACGCCGCGGTGCTCGAAAAGCTCGAGGCGATCAAGCTCTCGAACAAGCAGCGCCTCGCCGAGTACGTAAAGCGCACGCAGGGCCAGATTGTCGACCCGAACAGCATCTTCGACGTGCAGGTCAAGCGCCTGCACGAGTACAAGCGCCAGCACATGAACGCGCTGCACATCCTCTCCGTCTACCAGTGGCTGCTGGAGAACCCGAACGCCGAGTACACGCCGCACACCTACTTCTTCGGCGCGAAGGCGGCGCCGGGCTATTACTTCGCGAAGGAGATCCTGCAGTTCGTCGTCTGCCTTGCCAACACGATCAACAACGACCCGCGCGTCAACCAGAAGCTGCGCGTCATCTTCGTCGAGAACTACTGCGTCTCCTGGGCGGAACTGCTGACCCCGGCCGCCGAAATCAGCGAGCAGATCTCGCTGGCCGGCACCGAGGCCTCCGGCACCTCGAACATGAAGTTCATGATCAACGGCGCCATCACGCTCGGCACGCTCGACGGCGCGAACGTCGAGATCCACGAGGCGGTCGGCGACGACAACATCATCCTCTTCGGCATGACGACGCCCGAGGTCAACAGCCTGCGCGCCTCCGGCTACCGGCCGCGCAACCAGTACGAGAACAACGCCATCATCCGCAAGGCCATCGACGCGCTCGGCCAGGGCTTTGACGGCAAGACCTTCTCGAACCTGCACCAGGCGCTGCTCAACGTGGACCAGTATATGGCGCTGGCCGATTTCGCCTCCTACAGCGAAGCCCAGCAGCGCGCGGAGCGCCTGTACAAGGACCAGAAGAAGTGGAACGCGATGTCGCTCGTCAACACGGCAAAGGCCGGCATCTTCGCGGCCGACCGCGCGATCCGCGACTACGCGAACAACATCTGGCTCGCCGAGCCGGTGAAGACCGCCAGCACCGCAAACACAAAGAAAAAGGCTTAACCCGCCTGCACGCATTTTCAAGGGACGCCGGAATAGCATTCCGGCGTCCCTTTTCTGAATCCTAACCGCAAGGGAGCCCTCGCCATGACTTTTTTCAACTCCAGAAACCCGATTTACCGCAGCCCCACCGGCGCCGTTCCGGCCGGCACGCGCGTTCACTTCAAGATCACCGTGCCGCGCAGCATGGCCTGCTCCGCCGCCTACCTGCTCGTGCTCGACACCGACGGCCGCACCGTCTGCAACGACATGTTCTGGTGCGGCATGAACGGCGACGACCACGAGTGGTGGGAGTGCCACTTTGCGCCGCAGAACGCCGGGCTGTGCTTCTACCACTTCGAGCTGCGCACCTCCCGCGGGCATTTCGTGCTGAAAAAGGACATCGGCGGCGAGGCCCGTGCCGGCGGCAGCGAGGACTGGCAGCTCACGGCCTATTCGGCGGACTTCAAGACGCCGGAGTGGCTCGCCGGCGGCGTTCTGTACCAGATTTTCCCCGACCGCTTCTACTGCTCCGGCCAGGAGAAGCACGATATCCCCTACGGCCGCACGATGCACGCCGACTGGTCCGAGCAGCCCGAATGGCGGCCGAACGCCGAGGGCAAGATCACGAACACCGACTTTTTCGGCGGCGACCTCAAGGGCATCGAGCAGAAGCTCGGCTACCTCAAGTCGCTCGGCGTGACGTGCATCTACCTGAACCCGATCTTTGAATCGCACTCGAACCACCGCTACGACACCGCGAATTACGAGAAGATCGACCCGCTGCTCGGCACCGAGGAGGACTTCCACTCGCTCTGCGCCGCCGCAAAGGCGCGCGGCATCCGCATTTTGCTCGACGGCGTGTTCAGCCACACCGGCAGCGACAGCATCTATTTCAACCGCGAGGGCCGCTACGGCGACGGCGGCGCCTACCGCTCGCAGCAGTCCCCCTACTACCCGTGGTACTCGTTCCGCAGCTGGCCGAACGACTACGAGTGCTGGTGGAACTTCACCACGCTGCCGAACGTGCGCGAGGGCAACCCCGACTACGACGCGTACATCAACGGCGAAAACGGCATCATCCACCGCTGGCTCGCGGCCGGCGCCTCCGGCTGGCGGCTCGACGTCGCCGACGAGCTGCCGGACTGCTTCCTCGACAGCCTGAACCGCGCCGTCAAGGGCTTTGACGAGGACGCCGTCGTGCTCGGCGAGGTCTGGGAGGACGCCTCCAACAAGACGGCCTACGGCGTGCGGCGCCGCTACCTGATGGGCGGCCAGCTCGACAGCGTGATGAACTACCCGTTCCGCGACGCGATCCTCGGCTTCCTCTGCGGCGAACACGCTTCGCTGATGATGGACCGCATCGAGACGATCGCCGAAAACTACCCGCCGCAGGTGCTCGACATCCTGATGAACCACATCGGCACGCACGACACCGAGCGCGCGCTGACCGTGCTGGGCGGCGAACCCGCGGGCGAGCGCGGCCGCGCGTGGCAGAGCGAGCAGCACATGACGCCCGACCAGCGGGAGACCGCGCTCGAGCGGCTGCGGCTCGCCGCGCTGCTCCAGTTCATGCTGCCGGGCGTGCCCTGCATCTACTACGGCGACGAGGCCGGCATGGAGGGCTACCGCGACCCCTTCAACCGCGCGTGCTACCCCTGGGGCCGCGAGGAGAAGGACCTCATCGCCTGGTACCGCTACATCGCGCTGCTGCGCCGCGAGCACGGCGATATTTTGAAGCACGGCAAGCTGCGCAGCATCTACGCGCACGGCGACATCCTCTCGTTTGAGCGGTACGTGGAAACGCCGCACGGCGAAAAGGCGCTGTTCGTCGCCGTAAACCGCAGCGCGGACAACGCGGTGATCCCCAGCGTGGATTACCACAGCGCGCAGTTCATCTTCGGCGCGCCGTACGTGAACGATGTGGAGGGCCCCGGCGAATTCAAGCTGCCGCCGTTCGGCTTTTCGCTGCTGCGCATCGAGCGCGAGGCGGGCCGCTATATCCCCGAGCTCGACTGAACCGATGTCCTCCGGTTTTCCCGGAGGACATTTCTGTCGGCCGGCTTCTGCACGAGCGCGTTTTCTGCGCGCGGGAGACAGGCTTTCCCGACTCTGCGCTCCGTAGAGCCGCGCCGCTCTACGCGCCGTGTGTGTGCAGCCGGCCGTTTATCCCGTACAATACAGGCAGAAAGGAGGCAAACCCATGGATCAGGCTAAAATCGGCCGGTTTATTGCCGAGCGGCGCAAGGCGCAGGGCCTCACGCAGCGGCAGCTCGCCGACGCGCTGTCCATCAGCGACAAAACGGTTTCGAAGTGGGAATGCGGAAAGGGCCTGCCGGAGGTTTCGCTGATGCTGCCGCTGTGCGGCGCGTTGCAAATCACCGTCAACGACCTGTTGACCGGCGCGGTCGTTTCCGAAACGGATTACCGGAAAAGAGCGGAGGAAAACATGATGAATCTGATGAAGGAAAATGAAGAAAACAAGAGACGGATGATGCTCTCCGTCCTGTGCGGCGCGATCACGATCGTCGCGGTCTGCGCGCTGGTCGCGCTCGCCGCCTTTGCCCCGCTGCCGGCCGCCGCGCGGATCGCCCTGCTCCTGCTGGCTCTGGCCACCGCAGCCGCCGGCGTCTTTGCGGCCGCCATGCTCGACGCACAGGCCGGCTACTACAAGTGCCCGCACTGCGGCGCGCTTTTCGCGCCGACGTTCAGCGAATACGTGAAGGCGTACCACACGATCACCAGGCGGCGGCTGACCTGTCCGCACTGCGGGGAAAAGGGCCTGTGCCGAAAGCAGCTCCGGCGCTAGCCGCGCCGCCATCCCCGGAAAATGCAAAATTTTTGCAAAAACTGTCCGGCGCCCTCTGCGGGCGGGCTTCCCCGAGTTGAAGCCCGCCCTTTTCTGTGTTAAAATAAAGACAACGCAGCCTGTTTTGAACAGGCCGCCGCGCGGCCGAAGCGGGGGGCTTTGCCGGGCGGCAAAAGGAGATGCAGGAAGGAACGGTGGGACCATGATCCGGATTCTGATCGTCGAGGACGATGAAAATATTTCGAAAATGCTGGCGGCGACGCTTTCGATCGGCGGGTACGGCTACGCGCAGTGCAGCGACGGCCTCGAGGCCATCGGGCGCATCACGGCGGAGAGCTACGACCTGATTCTGCTCGACGTCATGCTACCCGGCGCCGACGGCTTCGCCGTGCTCGACGCGATCCGCGCGAAGGGTTGCGAAACGCCGGTCATCTTTCTGACGGCGCTCGGCGCGGTGGCCGACAAGGTCAAGGGCCTGCGCGGCGGCGCGGAGGACTACATCGTAAAGCCGTTTGAGGCCGTCGAGCTGCTCGCGCGCATCGAGGTCGTGCTCCGGCGCGCGGGCAAAAGCGAAATGCGCCTGCAGTACGGCGACATCTGCGTCGACATCGAGCGCCACACGGTCACGAAAAACGGCGAGCCCGTCGTGCTGACGCCGAAGGAGTTCGACGTGCTCGTCTTCTTCATGCGCAACGTCGACGTCGCGATCACGCGCGAACAGCTGCTCTCGAACGTCTGGGAGTACAACTACACCGGCGAATCGCGCACCGTGGACATCCACGTGCAGCAGGTGCGCCGCAAGCTCGGCCTGCAGGGCCGGCTGATCACGATCCCGAAGCTCGGCTACCGCTTGGAACGCCGCTGACCGCATCCGCCTGAGAAAGGAGACGGCTCATGAAGCTATGGCAGAAGGTTTCGCTGACGGCGCTCGTCTTCGTGATGCTCGCCATCCAGCTCACGCAGTTTCTCGTGCTGGAACGCAGCTTTGAAAACTCCATCCAGCGCGAGCGGCAGACCGCCGTTTCGGCGCATGAGGCGCTGAGCGCCTCGCTCTCCAACCACGCCGCCTACGAGCGGCTCAAGGCCGGCAAGCTCCTGCTGAGCACCGACGAGATCGCCGAGCTGCTCAGCAGCACCGTGACGGCGGACATCTCCACCGCCTCGGCGATCGCCGTGCTGCTGAACGGCAGCCTCGTCACCTCGGCCGGTGCCGGGCTTTTCGAAGACGGGACGGGCCTCATCGAAGCGCTCGCGCCGGGCGACGCCATCGACGAGGGCCGCAGCGTGATCCGCGACATCGACGGCGCGACCTACCTCGTCATCGCCTCCACGGTGCAGCTTGAGACGATGCCCTACGCGCTGTACACGGCCTACGACATTTCCGATGTGTACGCGACACGCGAACAGGACCTGGCCGCCGCGCGCACGACCGGCCTGGTCTGCGGCGCCGCGATCTCGGCCGCGATGCTCGTGATGGTGCTCATCTTTCTGCATCCGCTGAAGGTCTCCGTGCAGACGATCGAGGCCGTCGCGAACGGCAACTACAGCCTGCGCGTGCCCGAGCACGGCAGCGCCGAGCTGCGCACGCTCGCGCGCAGCATCAACAACATGTCCGCCTCGATCGACGAGCGCGAGCAGAAGCTGCGGGAGATCGCCGACAGTCGCAAGCGCTTTGCCGACTCGATGGCGCACGAGATGAAAACGCCGCTGACGAGCATCCTCGGCTTTGCCGACATCCTGCGCATCAAGAGCGCCGTCTCCGACAACCAGCGCCGCGACTACGCGACGACGATCGTCGAGGAGGCCAAGCGCCTGCGCGGCCTCTCCGCAAAGCTGCTGCAGCTCGCCTCCACCGACAGCGTGCAGCTCGACCGCACGGAAATCCCGGTCGGGCAGCTCTTTGCGGACATCGCCCACACGATGGCGCCGATCCTTGAGCGTCGCGGCGTCCGTCTGGAAACGCTGCACCGGAACGCCGTGCTGCGCGTGGACCGCGAGCTGTTCCTCTCGCTGCTTTACAACCTCATCGACAACGCGGCCAAGGCGTCGCCCGCGGGCTCCACGGTCTGGCTCGTGCAGTCCGTCCTCGACGGACACACCGTGCTTTCGGTCATCGACCAGGGCATCGGCATGAAGCCCGACACGGTGCGCCGCGCGACCGAGGCCTTTTACATGGAGGACAAGGCGCGCAGCCGCAAGGCCGGCGGCGCGGGCCTCGGCCTCGCCCTGTGCGACGACATCTGCCGCCGGCACGGCGCACGGCTGGAGATCCGCTCCACCTACCAGAAGGGCACGACGATTCTGGTGCACATGGACGTCGCGCCGCCCGATGCGCCCGAAAAGGCCGAGCCGAAGACGGCGGAGCCGGCGCCCGCACAGCGCACGCGCCGCGGCCGCCGGGGCAAAGCGTCATGAGGCGCGTGCGCGGCGTTTTGCTGCCGCTCGCGCTCTGCGGGCTGATCCTCGCCGCCGGCGTCTGTGCGCCGGCGCTGTTCGGCGCGGCCGCGCCCGACTACAAGGACGCGCCGTCGGCCGTCGACATCGCGGGCGCCGAAAGCCCGCTGTACCTCGAAAGCGAAGCGGACATCCGCCTGCCGCCGTGGGACGTGATCGACGCGCACGCAAGTCTCCCCCTTTCCGCCTACACCGGGCTGACCGAAGCGGAGATCCACCCGGTGCTGAACCAGTACATCGGCGCGCTGGCCGCCCCGTTCTGCGGCGCCGTGGCCGAAGACCAGAACTTCGCCGACGCTATGCGCGTTTCCGCCGGACAGTTCTTCTACCTGCGCGACTACCCCCTCTCCGAGGAGCAGGACGGCCGCACGCTGAGCCTCGTGCTCGACGCACTGGGCCGCCCGCTCTACCTGCACACGCGCAGCGCCGCCGAGCAGGCCGAGCCGGTCAGGACCCCGAAAGCGCTGCTCCAGCAGGTACAGGCCGCGCTGGCCTTCTGGCAGGCGCAGGCCGAGGCCTGGCCGGAGGTCTACAGCGCCGAGCCGGAGGCCCGGCGGCAGTGGCTCCACTCCGTGGGCATCGCCGCAGAGACGGCGCTCAGCGGCATCGCGCGGATCCTTGTCGACCAGTTCGTCGACTTCCTGCTGCTCTACGACCGCATCGCCGCGGAATATCTCCCCGAAGCGTCTTTTGCCGAGCTCATCGCCGCGCCCTTCTACCTCGAGCCCGGCTACGTCATCGACTACGACGGCGAGTCGGTCATTGTGCTGACCGACCCCGAAAACCGACCCTATACGCTGTACTACAACGCGGCCGCGCAGGCCGTCACCGGCTTCGGCCTCGACGCGCGCATCGCAGGCTACACCGAAATCGCAGAAAGGAACCCCGCATCATGAAGTTTCTCCGCACGGTCCTCCTCCCGCTTTTGCTCTGCGGGATCATCCTGACGGTCGGCTTCTGCTCTCCGACGCTTTTCAGCGCGGTCGTCTCCGACCACAAAGGCCGGACGGAGCGCGTCGCGATCGCCGGGCAGGAGAACCCGCTCTACCTCGAAAACGCGGCGGAAGTCTCGCTGCCGCCGTGGGACGCCATCGGCGACGACCGCGGCGTTCCGCTCAGCGCTTATTCCGCGTCCACCGCGGAGGATGTCAACAGCTTTATCCTCGCGCTGCTCAAGCTTTTCGGGGTGCCGCCCGCCGCGCAGGAGGACTTTGCCGCCGAGATGCGCGTGCACAACGGGCAGCTGATCTCCCTGCGCGACTACCGCTACAACAGCGGCGACCTGTACGCGCTCGACCTTGTGCTCCATTACGACACGCTGCTTCCAATCTATATGCACACGCGCTGCCTCGCCTACGACACACAGCCCGCCGCCGACACCGAAGCGCTGCTCGATGATTTCCGCAGCGCCGCAGATCTGTGGAACAGCTACACCTATGAAGTCTACGCACTGCTTCCGAGCGATGACGCCGACGCCATAGTGCAGCTCCGTGAGACCGCCAGAGTCGTGCAGGACGACGCGCAGGCGATGTTCCCTGACAGCGGCATCCCCGGCTTTGTCCGATTCTTCAACCGCATCGGCATGGAGTTTGCCGCGCTTTCCGGCCAGCCGGCAAGCTCCGACTACGCGTGGTACATATGGATGTGGCACGACCTTTTGAATTCCGTACAGGACAGCTACGCGCTGACGTACGACGATGAAACCGTCGTCGTGCTCACGGACTACGGCAACCGCCCGTATACCCTGTACTACGACGGAAGCCGGGACCGCATCACCGGCTTCGGGCTTGACGCCTCGTTCGTCGATTACTTCGCCGACACGGCCGCTTTCAGCGAGGCCGCACCCGAATAGCCCGCGGCATTGTGCAAGTCCCCCGAAACTTTTGCAATTCTTTTGCAGGTTTCGGGGGACTTTTTTGCGGCTTCTGTTTTATAGTATAGACAGAACGAAACAGCCGGACTGTCCGATTGGAGGGATTAATCTGAAAAAAACTTTTTCACACACGATTTGTGCCTTTACCGCGACGATCAAAGCGGCAATCGGCTTCGCCGACCGGCACAAAAAATAAGGAATGGTGATTTTTATGCCGAACCACATGCACCGCCGGCCGAAAAGCCGGCTGCGGCGGGAGCTGCGCCGGGTGCGCATTTCGCGGCGCGCCAGATACACGGCGCTCGCCGCCGTCGTGCTCCTCGCCGGGCTGACGGCGGGCTTCTGCCTCGGCCGCAGCGGCGCGCCCGCTTCCGGGACGGGCCCTGCCGTTTCCCCGATCGACGGCGTGGCCGTGCGCGCCGACGCCGCAGAGCCGGACATCGCCGAAAAGCTCGCCGTGCTCGAAACGGTTTTTGAGGACGGCCGCTACTGGAACCACGCCGGCGCGGCCGACTGGCTGGACCCGGTGCTCTGCGTGACCGACACGCCGTGCGCCCACAGCACGGCGGGCGAAAGCACCTGCAACACCTACCGGGGCGCGCTGCTCGCCGAATTCCCCGATTTTTCCGGCATCCAGTGCTTCGGCTACGCCTCGCTGTTGAGCGACCTGCTCTTCGGCGTCGACGCGCCCGTGACCGCGCACACCGATTTTTCCCGGGTGCGCGTCGGCGATATGATCCGGCTGCCGGAATCGATGCACTCGATGCTCGTGACGGCGGTCGACCGCGAAGCCGAAACGGTCACCGTGACCGAGGTCAACGCCGATTATGAGACGTGCCGCATCGCCTGGGGACGCATCGTCACCCGCGAGGCGCTGTATGCAAACGGCGACAGCGTCACATTTTACACGCGCTATGCGGACTGAACACCGCAGCGGAAAGGAGGCCGCCATGAGCGTACATACCATCCGGGAATTTGAATTTCCCGCGCCGCAGGACCGTGAACGCCGCATGCGGGCGCGCCGCCGGCGCCGGAACCGCCGGATCCTGATCACCCTCATGGCGACGCTGTTCGTGGCCGGCGGGCTGACGGGGCTGATGTTCTTCGCCAACCGGCAGAGCATTCCGTCCGGCCCGCTTTCCGCAGACGCCGCCCTGCCGGAGCCGCTGTTCGGCCGCGCAGGCCGCACCATCGACGGCGTCCCGTTCTACTCCCAGATCGGAGAATTCCCCACCGGCTGCGAGGGCGTGAGCGCCGCGATGCTGCTCGGCTACTACGGCATGGACGTCGCCCCCGGCGAGTTCATCGACGGCTTCCTGCCGCTCGGCGACGCGCCGTACGAGACGGACGACGGCCAGTGGGCCGGCTGCGACCCGTGGGAGGCCTTTCCCGGCGACCCGCGCTCGGAGTACGGCTGGGGCTGCTACTCGACCGTCATCGAGGGCGCGCTCAACGCGTTCCTCAGCGATACGGAATACCGCGCCGAACGCTTCTCCGGCGTTTCGCTGGACAGCCTCTGCGCCGAATACATCGACAACGGCGACCCGGTGCTGGTCTGGGCCACGATCGACATGGACCCGCCGCACACGGGCCTCACCTGGACCGTGCCCGAGACCGGACAGGAAATCACGTGGATCGTCCCGATGCACTGCCTCGTGCTGATCGGCTACGACGACACCGGCTACATCTTCAACGATCCGCTGGCCGGCGAGGCCGTCCACTACGAGCGCGCGGCCGTGGAGGAGGCCTACGAGGCGCTCTACGCGCAGGCCGTCGTTCTGGAAACCGAATAACCCCACTTCTTTGCTCTCCTTTGAAAAACACGCTGCGGGCTTTAGGCTCCGCAGCGCGTTTCGTTTCGGGATTCAGTTGTACGGCAAGCGTCAGACGGCCTCTACGTCGATCGCGCCGTCCTTCTCGACGACCGCGATGCCAGAGACGCCGCCCTCGCCCTTTTCGACGAGCAGCGCGGTGATCTTGTCCTCCACCGTGCGGCGGATCGTGTTGCGAATGTCGCGCGCGCCGCTCTTGCCGCCGACCGCCTTGTGGGCGATCCAGTTGACGGCCTCGTCGCTCCACTTGAGCGTGATGCCGCGCTCGCCGAGCGTGCCGACGTACTCGTTCAGCATCAGGACGGCGATCTTCCTGTAGTCCGCCTCGTCGAGCGGGCGGAACACGATGACCTCGTCGACGCGGCTCAGGAACTCGGGCCGCAGGAATTCGGAAAGCGCGCGCATGGCCTTTTCGCGGCTGGCGTCCGCCGCCGTGCGGTTGAAGCCGACCAGCGCCTCGCGGTTGTTGCTGCCCGCGTTCGAGGTCATCACGATGACGGTGTTCTCAAAGTTGACCGTACGGCCGTGCGCGTCGGTGATGCGGCCCTCGTCGAGGATCTGCAGCAGGATGTTCATGACGTCCGGATGCGCCTTTTCGATCTCGTCGAACAGCAGGACCGAATACGGGCGGCGGCGCACCTTTTCGGTGAGCTGGCCGGCCTCGTCGTAGCCGACGTAGCCCGGCGGCGAGCCGATGATCTTCGAGACCGAGTGCTTCTCCATGAACTCGGACATGTCGAGGCGGATCAGCGTTTCGGGCGAGTCGAACAGCTCCTTCGAGAGCACGCGCACGAGCTCGGTCTTGCCGGTGCCCGTGGGGCCGACGAAGATGAACGAAGCCGGGCGGCGGCGCGGGTTGATCTGCACGCGGCTGCGGCGGATCGCGGCCGAAACGGCCTGCACGGCCTCGTCCTGCCCGATGATCTTCTCCTTGAGCTTCTCCTCGATGTGCGCGAGCTTGCCCAGCTCGCTCTGCTCGATCTTCGCGGCCGGGATGCCGGTCCACAGCTCGATCACATAGGCGAGGTCCGCCTCGTTGACCGCGGCCGTGACCTCCTCCGGCTCGAACGCGTCGAGCTTTTCCGTGAGCGAGGCGACCTTGTACTTGGCCTCCGCAAGCGCCTCGTAGTCGACGCTCTGCGCGTTTTCGATCTCCGTGAGCTTCGACTGCTCCTTCTCGAGGTCGAGCGTCGTCTCCTCGAATTCCGCGAGCTTCTTGTTGCGCAGCGCGGCGCAGGCGCAGGCCTCGTCGAGCAGGTCGATCGCCTTGTCCGGCAGGTAGCGGTCGCTGATGTAGCGCTCCGAAAGCACGACGATGCGCTTCGCGATCGCGTCGGACACGCGGACGTTGTGGTACTTTTCATAGTAGCCCTTGATGCCGCGGATGATCGCCGCCGCATCCTCGATGGACGGCTCCGTCACCGTGACGGGCTGGAAGCGGCGTTCGAGCGCCGCGTCTTTTTCGATGTACTTGCGGTATTCGGCGAACGTCGTCGCGCCGATCACCTGGATCTCGCCGCGGGAAAGCGCCGGCTTCAGGATGTTCGCGGCGTTCATGCTGCCCTCCGCGTCGCCGGTGCCGACAAGGTTGTGCACCTCGTCGATGAACAGGATGATGTTGCCGTCCTGCTTCACCTCGTCGACAAGGCCCTTGATGCGGCTTTCAAACTGGCCGCGGAACTGCGTGCCCGCGACAAGCGCCGTCAGGTCCAGAAGCTGCACTTCCTTCTTGCGCAGCTTCGCCGGCACCTCGCCGGCCGCGATGCGCAGCGCAAGGCCCTCGGCGACCGCCGTCTTGCCGACGCCCGGCTCGCCGATCAGGCACGGGTTGTTCTTCGTGCGGCGCGAGAGGATCTGCACCACGCGCTCGATCTCGCGCTCGCGCCCGATGATACTGTCGAGCTCGCCGCGGCGCGCCTTCATCGTCAGGTCGGTGCAGTACGCCGCGATGTGCTTGCGCTTCGACTTGTGGAAGTTCTCCTTCTTGGCGCCGCGGTTTTCAGTCTGCCCGTTCGCCGCGCCGCGCTCCTGTATCGTGCCGTCGCCGTCGGCGTTCATGCCGAACTGGCCGAGCAGCTCGGAGGGGAACGGCACCGCGCCGCCCGGCTCGAAGCCGCCGTCCTCCGGGTTCATCAGGCTGGACATGCTCTCGGTCATCGCCTCGAGCTGCTCCTCCGTGATGCCCATTTTCTCCATGATATCGTTGACCGGCTTGATCCCGAGCTCTTTCGCGCAGACGAGGCAGTAGCCCTGCGTCGCGCTCATGTCGGTGGAAGGCGATACAAAAACGACTGCCGGTCTTTTCTTGCATCGAGTACACATCATCATATTCTGAAATATCCTTTCTGAAAGCGCAAAAAGCCTTTACGGCTTCTGCTTTTTCGCCCGAATCTCTTCGGGCAGATTCAAATCATATTGGCCGTCCTTGCTGCGAAGGATCTCGCGAAAGACGCCGAAATACCGCACGAACGTGTACAGCATGAACGCTGCGGTCACGATCAGCGCAATATTGGATACGAGGTTGAAGATCTCGGTCGGCACCTGCATGAAGCCGTCCATGACGACAATCAGCACCATCGACACGTAGAACAGCGTGGTCGAAACCTTGCCGTACCACTTGGCCGCGCAGGGCTTCTTGCCGCGGTGCAGCAGGAAGCACGCGCCGCAGAGCATCACGAGCTCTTTTGTGACGAGCAGGAACAGCAGCGGGCAGATCGAGGGGTAGCGGATCGCGATGCAGACCGCCACCGCGCCCTGCGTCAGCTTGTCGGCCAGCGGGTCCAGCATCTTGCCGAGCTCGGTGATCTGGTTGAAGCGCCGCGCGACAAGGCCGTCCAGCGCGTCGGAAAGACCCGAGAGCAGCAGCGCGACGACCGCCGCGGCCAGATGATCCGTGAGGAAGAAGTACGCAAAAAACGGGATGACCAGAATGCGGAACACCGACATGGCGTTCGGCACGGTCAGATTCTTGTTGCGCAGCTTTTTTTCACCGGATTTCTCTAAAGACATTTTCATTTCCCTTTCCTGAATTTCCATAATCTCCACATTTCCTTTCAGCCCTTACCCGATTAGTAAGTAGGCCGGATTAAATCGGTACAGCGCTTCGGCGAAAACAGATTCGCCGAGCACCGTCTGGAAGGCGTTCTGGATGTCGGCGCCGAGCATCGGCAGGAACACCTGCACACAGGCCAGGCCGATCCAGAGAAACAGAACCGCAAGCAGGCAGCCGAACACGGCGCCGAGCACGCTGTTGAGGCCGTGCAGCACCGGCAGCTCGAAGAGGCCGGTCAGCAGCGTCGCAACCGCGCGGATCGCGATCGTCAGCAGGAGGAAGAGCACGAGCATGGCCAGAACGCGGATCAGGCCGATCAGCATCGGGCTGAGCGCGTTTGTGATGCCCTGCGCGACGCCCTCGGCGCCGCTCTGCAGCTGCGCCATGACGCTGCCCTCCGTGATGCCGGCGGCGTTCAATGCGCGCTGGATCACATCCGGGAAATCGCTGAAAACCGTGTCGACGGCGTCCGCCGCGCCGAGGCCCGCGACGGCCGTGGTGATCTTTTCCTCAAGCGCCGTGCGGAAGAACGCGCTGTAAACCCATTCCGCCGCAGGGCCGCTCAGGACGCCCGCGCCGATCATCGCAAGCAGCGAGCCGCAGAAATCCGCGCAGGATTTGATGAATCCCTTTTTCGCGCCGACAACGGCCAGCAGAATGATGACGAGGAGCACGCCGGCATCCAAAACAAAGTGCATATGCGGTTCACCTCCTTTTCAACAAGGTTAGTATAACACATCAGGCGGCCGAGGACAACTCCTCCTCGGCGGGAATTACCTTAAGATTTTCTTTCCGAATCTCCTGCACGCCCAGCATGTAGACGGTGCTTTCGTCGCCCATCGCGATGCCCTTCGTGTCCGACACATCCTCGCAGGCCGCCTCGACCCGGCCGGTCGTGAGGTCCACGGACACCACCCGGTCGGCGAGCAGCGCCGCCACCTTGGAGCCGGACGAGGAGAGCCACGCGGCGCGACCGGGCAGCGCCGCCTCCACCGGCTGCGCGCTGCTGCCGAAGATCAGCAGCGTGCTGTCGCCGCCGTAGGCGTAGTTCGAAACCGAGACGACCGCGCGCGAATCGGTCAGGCAGTAGGATGTGACCGTGCGCCCGTCGTAGCTGCAGGACTCAAACGCGAAGCTGCCGTCGCTGACGAGCGCAGCCTGGTCGCCCACGGCGAGGACGCGGTTGTCCGCGGTCCAGGTCAGGCCGAGCACGAGGTTGTTTTCGCTCTCGTATTCGGCGATCGGCTCGGTCTCGGAGAAATCGAGCACCGTGATGCGCGTGACGAGGCTGCCGTTGCGGCTCGTCACCGAGGCGACCGCCCCGCGCGTGCCGTCGCTGTTCAGCGCGACCGCGTTGATGTAGGTATCGGCAAAATTGTACTGGTACTGCAGGCTGCCGTCCTTATTGTACACGCAGAGCTGCGAGGCCATGTCCGCCGGCTGCAGCGCGAGCGCGAACTTTCCGGAATCGGCGATGACGCCGGTCGTGATGTCCCCGTTTTCGCTCGTGCCGGAGACCTGCGTGCCCGACACCGTCTCCACCTGATAGCCCGTGCCGCCCATGTTGTAGAGCAGATAGCGGTCGCTCGCGGCGGAGACCGCCGGGTTGTTGTAGCTGTGGCGCGCCGTGAAAAGCGTCTTTGCCGAGCTGTTCATCACGGTGAGCGCCGTGTCGCTGACGACGTAGACGTTGCCGCCGTTCACGCCGAAGTTGCCCGCATCCGCCGCGCTGCCGACGAGCTCCGCCGGGTAGCCGTCGCCGAACCCGAGGCCGACCGCCTTGGTGCGGATCCAGTTGCCGATGTTGCCCGGCGTGAGGTTCTCCCAGTTCTCGATCACGAGCAGGACCACGATCGCCGCGAGCAGAACCGCCGCGATCTTGTAGACCGCCTTCGAGACGCGCGGCGGCGGCGCCTTCTGCAGCGCCGGATGCTCGACCGCGTCGGGCGCGTCCGGACCGCCGCTTTCCGGCAGCTGCGTCTCCTGCAGGTCCGGCTGCGTCTCCGGCGCCGCGGCGTGCCGGCCGGCCGGCCGCTTAAAGAATTTTCGCTTTTTCGCCATATTGGATCATCCCCTATTCCCTGCCGTCTGCGGCGGCAGATCGTAGAAAACCTTTTGCAGGTACAGCCCGCAGGCCGGCGCGGTCGCGCCGGCGCGGCTGCGGTCGCGGCACCGGAGGATCTCCGGAATATCCGCCGGCGCAAAGCGCCCCTGCTGCACGCCGAGCAGCGTGCCGGTCATAATGCGCACCATGTTGTACAGAAAGCCGTCGGCCGCCACCGTGAAGCGCACCATGTCGCCGTCGCGCGTGACGCGGCTCTCGGTCACGGTGCGGGAAAAGTCGCCCATTTCGCGCTTGTCGAGCGTGCAGAACGAGGTGAAGTCGTGGCGGCCGATGAAGTGCCGCGCCGCCGCGTCGAGCTTTTCCGCATCGATCGGGTGGTAGTAGTGCAGCGCGCGCCCGCGCAGGAACGGATTGCGGACCGGGTGGTTCCAGATCTCATAGACATACCGTTTGCCCCTGCACGAATACCGCGCGTGAAAATCCGGCGGCACCTGCCGGCAGCCGAGCACCGCGATGTCCGGCGGCAGGAAGTGGTTCAGCGCGCCGGGGAGCCTTTCCGCCGGGATGCCGTGGTCGAGCTTCATGCTGATGCAGAACTCCCGCGCGTGGACGCCGGTGTCCGTGCGGCTGCACGACTTGATGTCCGGCTGCGTGCCGAGCACGCTGCGCAGCGCCTCCTGAAAGACGCCCTGCACGCTGCGCGCATTTTCCTGCACCTGCCAGCCGTGGTAGCCGCTGCCGTCGTATTGAATTGTCAGAAGCAGATTGCGCTCCACAGGCGCCCTCCTTTCCAGCCGCCGCTCAGCGGACGATCGCCGGCGGGATCACGATATTCAGCGCGATAAACGCCGCCAGGAACAAAACGCACAGGGCAATCGACGTGAAGTCGACGCGCCCGAGCTTCAAAACCTTCATTTTCGTGCGGCCCGAGCCGCCGTTGTAGCAGCGGCTCTCCATGGCGGTCGCCAGGTCGAACGCCCGGCGGAACGCCGAGACGAACAGCGGGATCAAAACCGGGATCAGCGCCTTGATGCGCTGCACGAGCCCGCCGCTCTCCATATCCGCGCCGCGCGCCTTCTGCGCGGCCATGATCTTTTCGGTCTCCTCGAGCAGCGTCGGCACGAAGCGCAGCGCGATCGTCATCATCATCGCGAACTCATGCACCGGCACGTGCAGCAGCGCAAGCGGCTTCAAAAGCCGCTCGATCGCGTCGGTGAGCTGCGTCGGCGACGTCGTGAACGTCAGGATCGAGCTGATGAGGATCAGCACCACGATGCGCACCGCGATCATGATGCTGTTCAAAATGCCGTTCATCGTGATCGTGATGAAGCCGAACCGCACGAGCGGCTCGCCCGTGCCGTAAAACAGGTTGAGCACGCCGGTGAACACGACGATGAACAGAATCGGCTTCAAACTCTTGAGGTACAGCTTCACCGGCACCTTCGAAAGCCCGATGCCGAGGAAGCACATGAAGATCGTCGCCGCCATCGTGACGAAATTCTGCGCGCAGAAGATCAGCACGATGAAGTACACGGTCAGGCAGAGCTTGACGCGCGGGTCCATGCGGTGCACGACGGATTTTCCGGGGAAAAACTGCCCCAGTGTGATATCGGAAATCATTTCGGCTGCACCTCCCCGTCCTTTTTCCCGACAAGCAGCGGGATCAGCTCCATCAGCGCCTCGTCCACGCTCAGAACCGTTTCGCGCACCGGCAGGCCCATCGCGCGCAGCCGCCGCATGATCGAGGTGATCTGCGGCAGGCGCAGGCCCATCGGCTCCAGCACATCGCCGCGCGCGAACACGGCGCGGGTCTCGTCCAGCATCTCGGCGCGGCCGCGGTTCATCACGAGCACGCGGTCGGCCGTGCGGCCGATGTCCTCCATGCTGTGCGAGACGAGCAGCACCGTGTTCTGCCGGTGCGCGTGGTACTGCGCGATCTGCGCGAGGATCACGTCGCGGCCCTTCGGGTCGAGGCCGGCGGCGGGCTCGTCGAGAATCAGCACCTCGGGGTCCATCGCGATGACGCCCGCGATCGCCGCGCGGCGCTTTTCGCCGCCCGAAAGCTCAAACGGCGATTTTTCGAGCAGGGACGGCTTCAGGTCCGTAAACCGCGCCGCCTCCTTCGCGCGCTCCATCGCCTCCTCGTCGGAAAGCCCCATGTTCTTCGGGCCGAACATGATGTCCTTCAGAACCGTCTCCTCGAAAAGCTGGTACTCGGGGTACTGGAACACCATGCCCACCTGAAAGCGCACGCGGCGGATCTCCTTCGGCTTCTCCCAGATGTCCTGCCCGTTCAGCAGGACTTGTCCGCCCGTCGGGCGGATCAGGCCGTTGAGCATCTGGATCAGCGTCGATTTGCCGCTGCCCGTGTGGCCGATGACGCCGACGAACTCGCCCTTTTCGACCGCGATCGAGACGTCCTGCACCGCCGTTTTTTCAAAGGGCGTGCCGACGCCGTAGGTGTAAATCAGATTTTTCGTTTCCAAAATTGCCATGTGAATTCCTCCGTTGCCGGGTGTAGGTCAATACCGATCCTGCCCCGGCGGACCGTGCGGGTAAACAGCCGCCCGCGGCGGGCGGCTGCGGGCTCAGCCGGCGGCCGGCGAGCCGTTTTGCTTCAGATATGCGCCGATCGCCGCGACGCATTCGTCCTCGTTGAGCGGCGTGCCGGAGATCCGGCAGCCGGCGGCGTTCAGGCGGTAGACGAGCTCGGTCGCCTGCGGCACGTCGAGATGGTGGCGCTTCAAAAGCTCCACCTGCGCGAACACCGTGCGCGGGTCGCCGTCCAGCAGGACCTGCCCGTCGTCCATGACGACGACGCGGTCCGCCTGCACGGCCTCGTCCATATAGTGCGTGATCAGAACGATCGTGATGCCTTTTTCGCGGTTCAGATACGTGATCGTATCCATGACCTCCTGCCGGCCGCGCGGGTCCAGCATGGCGGTCGGCTCGTCGAGCACGATGCACTCGGTCTCCATCGCGATGACGCCCGCGATCGCGATGCGCTGCTTCTGGCCGCCCGAGAGCTTGTGCGGCGCGTGCTCGCGGTACTCGTACATGTTGACGGCCCTGAGCGCCGCATCGACGCGGCGGCGGATCTCCGCGGGCGCGATGCCGAGGTTTTCCGGGCCGAACGCGACGTCCTCCTCGACGATACCGGCCACGAGCTGGTTGTCCGGGTTCTGCTGCACGAGGCCGACGCGGCGGCGCACGTCGAGCTGCGTGTCCTCCACCGCGGTGTCGATGCCGTCCACGTAGACGGTGCCGGCCGTCGGCACGAGCATGCCGTTGAAGAGCTTGGCCATCGTCGACTTGCCGCAGCCGTTGTGGCCGAGCAGCGCGACGAACTCGCCCTTTTTGATGTCGAGGTCCACGCCGTGCAGCACCTCGCCGGTCTCCTCGCCGTAGGCAAAGCGCAGCGCCCTGCATTCTATGAAATTCACCTTATATCACCATGCCTTTCCCCGGCCGCATCGGCCCGCGCCGCAAGCGGGCGCGGGCCGTGCGCATTTATTCCCCTTCGGACCAGATCGCCGTGCTGCCGCAGGGCAGCGCGAGGCCCGTCGCCGTGACCGGCAGGCCGATCTCGTCTGCCGAGACGGCGCCGCCGAAGCGCGGCTTCAAGAGAACGCCGAGCAGATACGCCATCACGGACGGGGAAAGCCCCGTCGTGTAGGAGTTCAGAATGAAGAAGAGCGGGTTTTCGGTCAGCACCGGGAGGCACAGCTCCACAAGGCCGTAAAGCTGCTCCTCGAGCTTCCAGACCTCGCCGCCCGGCCCGCGCCCGTAGGAGGGCGGGTCCATGATGATGCCGTCGTAGTGGTTGCCGCGGCGGATCTCCCGCTGGACGAATTTCACGCAGTCGTCGACGAGCCAGCGCACCGGGCGCTCCGCAAGGCCGGAGGCCGCCGCGTTCTCGCGCGCCCACTGCACCATGCCCTTCGAGGCGTCCACGTGCGTCACGGCCGCGCCGGCCTCCATGCAGGCGAGCGTCGCCGCGCCCGTGTAGCCGAACAGGTTCAGCACGCGGATCTCCCGCGCGGGGTCCTTCTTCTTTGCCGCCCGGATGCGGGCCGCCGTGTAGTCCCAATTCACGGCCTGCTCCGGGAAAACGCCCGTGTGCTTGAAGCCCATCGGCTTTAAGCGGAAGACGAGCGGGCCGCGCGTGATCTTCCACACGTCGGGCAGCTTTTTATACGCCTCCCACCGGCCGCCGCCCGTATTCGAGCGGCGGTAGCGCGCGTGCGCGTTTTTCCAGCGGGGGTCTTTTTTGTCGGACTTCCAGATGATCTGCGGGTCGGGGCGGATGAGGAGGATATCCCCCCACCGCTCGAGCCGCTCGCCGGAGCCCGTATCGATCAGTTCATAGTCGTTCCAGTCTGCAATCCTCATTAAACAAGCTCTTCCTTGATGACTTCCGAAATATCTTCTGCAATCTTCTCAATCAGCGCGAGATCCTGGCCTTCCACCATCACGCGCAGCAGCGGCTCCGTGCCGGACGGCCGCACGATGACGCGCCCGTTGCCGGCGAGCGTCTTGGTCGCGGCGTCGATCGCCTGCTTCACCTTCGGGTCGGTGTAGAACGCGAGCTTGCCCTCCGGCGAAACCCGGATGTTCTTCATCGTCTGCGGGTAGCGCTCCATGACCGTCGTCATCGAGGAGAGCTTCGCCTCGCGCCGCTTCATGATGCTCAGAAGCTGCGCCGCCGTGAGCTGGCCGTCGCCGGTCGTCGCGAAGTCGCGGAAGATCACGTGGCCGCTCTGCTCGCCGCCGAAGCTGTAGTTTTCGAGCAGCATCTCCTCGAGCACGTAGCGGTCGCCGACCTTGGTCGCCTCGAAATGGATGCCGTTCGCCTCGCAGAACTTGATGAAGCCGAGGTTCGTCATGATCGTGCCGACGATGCAGTTCTTGTTGAGCTTGCCGCGGCTCTTCATGTCGAGGCCGCAGATCGCCATGATGAAGTCGCCGTCGACCGGCTCGCCGTTTTCATCGACGGCAAGGCAGCGGTCCGCGTCGCCGTCGAACGCGATGCCCGCGTCGACCTTGTGCGTCTTGACGTACTCGATCAGCGATTCCATATGCGTGGAGCCGCAGCCGTCGTTGATGTTGACGCCGTTGGGCTCATTCGCGAGCATGTGCACCTTCGCGCCGAGCTCGGTGAACAGCGTCTCCGCCGTCATCGCCGAGGAGCCGTTCGCGCAGTCGAGCGCGATCTCGAGGCCGTCGAGCGAGAAGTGCACGGTCGACTTCACGTGGTCGATGTAGTCGCGCAGCGCGTTCGGCGCCGTCTCCACGGTGCCGAGGTCGCTGTCCGCCGGCGCCGCCGGCAGCGGGGCCTCGCCGAGGATCAGCGACTCGATGCGCTCCTCGAGGTCGTCCGGCAGCTTGAAGCCGTCGCCGCTGAAGATCTTGATGCCGTTGTATTCGTAGGAGTTGTGGGAGGCGGAGATCATGATGCCCGCATCCGCCTTGTACTTCTCGACGAGGTAGGCGACCGCCGGGGTGGGCACGACGCCGAGCAGCACGACCGAAGCGCCGACGCTGCACAGGCCGGCCGCCATCGCGTTCTCGAGCATGTCGCTCGAGAGGCGGGTGTCCTTGCCGATGATGACGCGCGGGTGGCGCGTCGATTTGTTCGTGAGAACGGCCGCAGCCGCGCGGCCGAGCTTCATCGCAAGCTCGCAGGTGAGGTCCTTGTTCGCGACGCCGCGAACGCCGTCTGTACCGAATAATCTGCCCATAGTCCTATTCTCCTTACTGTCTCATTTGGTTGATAAAATATCGTCTGCCTGCCGGTTTTCCGGCGGCGGGTTTCGCGTGTGTTCACACGTCCAGCCGCGGGTTGTCGTCCGCGGCGGCGCCCGGCGGCGTGAGGCCGAGGTGCAGGTACGCGGCGCGCGTCGCACAGCGGCCGCGCGGCGTGCGCTGCAGAAAGCCGATCTGCATCAGGTACGGCTCCAGCACGTCCTCGATCGTCACGGCTTCCTCGCCGATGGCGGCGGCGAGCGTCTCCACGCCGACCGGGCCGCCGTTGTAGAACCGGATGATCGCGCTGAGCATCCGGCGGTCGCCGGAATCGAGGCCGAGCTCGTCGATCTCGAGCCGGTCGAGCGCGATCTTCGCCGTGCTGTAGGTGACGACGCCGTCGCTCATGACCTGCGCGAAGTCGCGCACGCGCTTGAGCAGCCGGTTCGCGATGCGCGGCGTGCCGCGGGAGCGCGAGGCGATCTCGAGCGCGCCGTCGGCCTCGATGCCGATGCCGAGGATCCCGGCGCTGCGCGTCACGATCTTCGAAAGCTCCTTCGGCTCATACAGCTCGAGGCGCAGCACGACGCCGAAGCGGTCGCGCAGCGGCGCCGTGAGCTGCCCGGCGCGCGTCGTGGCGCCGACCAGCGTGAAGCGCGGCAGCGGCAGGTGGTAGGAAGCCGCCATCTGCCCCTTGCCCGTGATGATGTCGAGCGCGAAGTCCTCCATCGCCGGATAGAGGATCTCCTCGACGGCGCGGGGCAGGCGGTGGATCTCGTCGATGAACAGCACGTCGCCCGGGCTGAGGTTCGTCAGCAGCGCCGCGAGGTCGCCGGGCTTTTCGATCGCCGGGCCACTCGTGATGCGCAGGTTCACGCCGAGCTCGTTCGCGATGATGCCCGCGAGCGTCGTCTTGCCGAGGCCCGGCGGGCCGTAGAGCAGGACGTGGTCGAGCGATTCGCGGCGCTGCTTCGCCGCCGCGATGAACACCTCGAGGTTCTCCTTGACCTTCTCCTGCCCGATGTATTCCCCGAACGTGCGCGGGCGCAGCGGGTTTTCGACCTCCGCATCCTCCGGCACGTATTCGGGCGCGATCACGCGGTTTTCAAAATCAAAATCGTCGTCTCTGTCAAACGTCATGGCCATTGTGCACCTTCTTTACGAAAAACGGGCGCCCATCCCCTTGAGGGCGAGGCGGATCAGCTCCTCGGTCGGCAGCGCCGAATCGAGCCTTGCCACGGCCTGCGCCGCCTCGGACTGCGTGTAGCCGAGCACGATCAGCGCCTGCACGGCCTGCTCCGCGTTCTTCGAGGCCGAAAGCACGCCGGCCTCGGCGGGCGAAATCTGCAGGCCGCCGTCGGAAACCGCCATCTTCTTCACCTTGTCCTTGAGCTCCAGCACGATGCGCTGCCCGAGCTTCGGGCCGACGCCGCTCGCGCGCGTAAAGCTCTTGCTGTCGCCGGACGCCGCGGCCATCGCCACACCCTCGGGCGACAGCTCCGAGAGGATCGCAAGCGCGACCTTCGGGCCGACGCCGCTGATCCCGGTCAGCATTTTATAGCAGCTCAGCTCGTTTTTGGAGCTGAAGCCGAACAGATCGAGCGCATCCTCGCGGACGTTCAGGTACGTGTACACCGTCGCCGTCTCGCCGATGCGCGGCATGCTCCGCTGCGTGTGCATCGAGGTGAGGCATTTGAACGCGACGCCGCCGCATTCGATCGCCACAACGCCCGGCTCCATGTGGACGAGCTTGCCGGTCAGGCTGTAAAACATAAATTCAAATCCCTTCGTCTATTCCTATGCGCGGCGGCCGGCTTTTTGCAGCCGTTTTCCGCCGGCTCACCGCAAAAAGCGCCGCAGCGCCGTGCCCGAGGCCTGGCAGTGGCAGATCGCCACCGCGAGCGCGTCCGCCGTGTCGTCGGGCTTTGGCACCTCTTTGAGGCAGAGCAGGCGGCGCGTCATCTCCATGACCTGCGGCTTCAAGGCCTTGCCGTAGCCGGTGACGGCGAGCTTCACCTGCACGGGCGTATACTCAAAGACGGGCACGCCCGCCTTCTGCGCCGCAAGCAGGATCACCCCGCGCGCTTCGGCAACGCCGATGCCTGTCGTCTTGTTGTTCGAAAAATACAGCTTCTCCACGGAGACCGCGTCGGGCCGGCAGCGCGTCAGGATATCCTGCACGCCGTCGAAGATGATTTCGAGGCGCCGGTTGAAATCGACGCCCGCTCTGGTCGTCACCGCGCCGTGCTCGAGCGTGCGGAATCGGTTGCCCTTCATTTCGACGACGCCGTAGCCGACGATCGCGTATCCGGGATCGATGCCGAGAACTGTCATGTCGTTTTCCCTTTCCGAAAAAGGGCGGAAAAGCCCATATTTGTTTTAGTATACCATATTTCACAGGGCTTGAACAGTTATAAATTCCAAAAAAATTATGAACGGGCGCACCGCTTTTCCGGCACGCCCGCAGATCCGACGCGGTATTCCATTTTCCCGCCGCCCGTTTTCAGGCGCGGCGGCGCAGTTTTCGTCCGGCTCAGACGAGCGCCGCGGTCCGCTTCGCCATGTCCGAGATGCGCACGAGGCCGAAGCCGTCGACGCCGGAGAGCACCGTGTCGCAGAGCGGCGCGGTCCAGCACGCCGGCAGATTCGCGGCGCCGAGCACCATGCCGAGCACGGAGCCCGCCGTCGCGCAGTTGCAGTCGGTGTCGAAGCCCATCGTCAGGCAGAGCCCCATCGTGCGCGTGAAGTCCTTTTCGCCCCACAGCAGGCCGAGCGCGACGATCATCGCGTTCGAAATCGTGTGGCACCAGTGGTGCTGGTTCGCCTCGTCGTACAGCGCGAGGATGTGCGATGCGGCGGCCTCCGCGGTCTCGCCCGCGTCAAACCGGCGGAGCATGTCGGAAAGCGCCGCGTGCAGGCGGCTCTCCTGCGGGATCTGCCGCATGCCGGACGCGACGATCTCGCGCAGATCGCCGCAGACCGCGGCCTTCGCGAGCATCGCCGAAACCCACATTTCGCCGTAGATGCCGTTCTTCACGTGGGAGATCGAAGCGTCGCGCCACGCCATCTCCGCCGCCGTCTCCATGTCGCCGGGGCAGATGTAGCCGAACAGGTCGCCGCGGATCTGCGCGCCGATCCACTCGCGGTACGGGTTGCGCCAGACGGCCGACTGCGGCGGGTAGACGGACTGCGCGAGGTTGATGTACGCCGCGCGCTCCGCCGTGCAGGTGTGCAGCAGCGGCAGGTTCATCAGCCAGTTTTCGGCCGCGTCGTCCGGCGTGAAGCCGCGCCCGTACTGCTCGACGAGCTTCAGCGCGAGCAGCGTGTAGTTCGTGTCGTCGTCCTCGGGCATGTAGGAGACGTTGTTGATCCACCCGGTTTTCTCCGCGCCGTAGGCGTGCTGGTCGTCGCGCACGCCGTACTTTTCGCGCACGGCGGCCGGGATGTCGGACGAGATGTACCTCTTGAGCGGCAGGTTGCCGGTCTCCTCGAGCAGGCCGTTGATCCGCGCGCGCCGCCAGCCCTCGACCGGCTGGCCCAGCAGGCAGCCCGCGCAGCGGCCGAGCCACGCGCCGTAGATCTTTTCAAAGTCCGCCGCGGCCTTTTCGCACGCCTCGCCCTGCGCAAGCGCGCGGATGCCGGCGAGGTCGGACGGCTCCTGCGCTTCGCGTGCGGCGGGCAGCGCCTCCATCTGCTCGAGCAGCGCCGCGCCCGCGGCCGTCCGCTCGGCGCCGCGGTCCATCGCCTGCACCTGTCCGGCCTGCGCCGCATAATGCGCGGCGTCGCGCCCCTCGTCCGTGCTCTGCTCGACTTCGATCTCGAGCGCGTCGCAGAAATCGAACCAAGGCTGTTTTCTCAACATAATACAACACTCCCTCTGAGATTTGCCCTCATTGTAGCGCGGCAAAGCAGAAAAAGCAAGCGGAAATCCGGCTTTTTACCGCCCGACCACCGTGTCGTCGGTCTCCACTTCCTTCTTGCCGACGCCCGCCAGCAGAAGCTGCACGTGGGCTCCGGCTCCCGGCGTGGCGGCGTTTGCGTCGCAAAACATCTCGCGCTCCGCGTCGAACCGGTTCAGCGCGCTAACCACAGCGTCCCGCCTTTGCCCGGTCTTTTTCCCGACGATTGTGACTGTGTCGCCCACGCGGACGAGACCGCCCTCCGCGAAGCCGCTCACGATCACGCCCTGTCCCAGAATGTGGAAAACATCGTCGACGGTCATGCAAAACGGCTGCGCGCTGCGCTTTTCTTCGCCGTCCTCCCCGATCTCCACCCATCCGGCGTCGAGGATTTCGGCCTGCGGCTCCGGCGCGGCCGGAACCGCACTGCCGCCTGACGGCACGAGACGGATTTCGAACGGCAGCGCCTGCCCGACCTGCGCGGCGACCGCCCGCACGGCTTCTTCCGAAAAGCCCGAAAGCTCCCAGAGCACTTCGCCCGGGCGCACAACGCAGAGCCACGCGCCCGCATGCCGAACCGTGGCCATAACGCGGTACCAGACTTTTGCGCCCTTTTGCCCTTTTCTGCACCGAGCCAGCATTTTCCGCACGTCTTCGAGCTGCTGTTCCGTCAGGATCCCGCCCGTCTGCGCCGCCAGCCCATACTGGCCGAACGCCACGGCAAAATTCCTCGGGTCCGGCTCGCCCAGTATGGCGCGTTCCATCTGCTCCGGCCGCATGTCCGGCGTCGGGATGCCGCCGTGCGCCCGGAAGATCTCCCGCAGCTGCGCCGCATAGCCGGACGGCGCTTCCGCCGGGTCCGGCTGCGCGGCAGGGGCCGTCCCCAGCATCTCCCGCACCCGCTCGATCGAGTGCTCCATGCCGCAGTTTTTACACGTCGCGCTCCGGCCGCCCGCATCGATCGCCAGCGGCCCGCCGCACACATCGCATTGCATTTTCCCCATATAAATCACACCTCAGGCAAAATTGTTCGCGCGGTTCACCGATGCAAACCGCATGGATTGACAAAAGGAGGAAGCCGCCGCGCGGGGCAATCGCTTCCTCCTTTCCGAAACAAAATCAGTCTTTCATCAGCATGACCATGACGGCCTTCTGCGCGTGGAGGCGGTTCTCCGCCTCGTCGAAGATCGGCGCGGCGTTCGCCTCGAACACCGCCTCGGTGATCTCCTCGCCGCGGTGCGCCGGCAGGCAGTGCTGGACGATCGCGTCCGGCTTCGCGGCGGCCATGATGCGGTCGTCGACGCAGTAGCCCGCGAACGCCTTTTCGCGCGCCGCGCGCTCCTCCTCCTGGCCCATCGAGGTCCACACGTCGGTGATGACGACGTCGGCGTCCTTCGCGGCCGTCAGCGGGTCGTCCGTCAGCTCGAAGCAGTCGTACGCGCCGGCAAAGTCGAGGATCTCCTGCGGCGGGCGGTAGCCCTCGGGGCACGCGACCGAAACCGCCATGCCGACCTTGAGGCAGCCGACGATCAGCGAATTCATCATGTTGTTGCCGTCGCCGATGAAGCACATCTTGAGCCCGTCGAACGAGCCCTTATACTCGCGGATCGTCATCAGGTCGGCGAGGATCTGGCAGGGGTGGCAGAAATCCGTGAGGCCGTTGATGACGGGCACGGAGCCGTAGCGCGCGAAATCCTCGACCTCCTTCTGCTCGAAGGTGCGGATCATGATGCCGTCCACATAGCGGGAGAGCACACGCGCGGTGTCCTGCACCGGCTCGCCGCGGCCGATCTGCGAGCCCTCGCTCGCGAGTACGACGGCGTAGCCGCCGAGCTGGTTGATGCCCACCTCGAACGAAACGCGCGTGCGCGTCGAGGACTTCTCGAAGATCATGCCGAGCGCCTTGCCCTTGAGGTACGGGTGCTCGATGCCGTGCTTCGTCTCATACTTGAGCTGGTCGGCGAGGTTCAGGATTTCGATGATCTCCTCCCCCGAAAGGTCGAGGAGCTTGAGTAAATGTTTCATATGCCGGTTCCTTTCCTTATGGTTGTATCGATGGTATTCGGGCGCGTCTCAGCCGCCGATCTGTTCCGCAAAGATCTCAAGGCCCGCGTCGATCTCTTCCTTCGTGATCGTGAGCGGCGGCAGGAAGCGCACCATGTCCTTCGCCGTGAGGATCAGCAGGCCCGCTTTGGCGCAGGCCTCCATCACGTCGTGCGCGTCGCGATCCTTCACGCGGATGCCGAGCATCAGCCCGCGCCCGCGGACGCACGCGACGTTCTCCATCTTCGAGAGCGCCGCGCGGAAGTACTCGCCCTTTTCGCGCACGGCGGCGAGGAAATCCGCATTGTCGATGCGCGTGACCATCTCGAGCGCGCCGGCACTCGCCACCGGGTTCGAGCCGAAGGTCGAGCCGTTCATGCCCGGCGTGAAGATGTCCTTCAGCGCGTCGGAGACGAGGCAGGCCGCGATCGGCAGGCCGCCGCCGAGGCCCTTCGCCGCCGTGACGACGTCCGGCTGCACGCCGCAGCCCTGGTAGCTGAAGAAGTAGCCCGTGCGGCCGACGCCGGTCTGCACCTCGTCGAGCATCAGCAGCACGCCGCGTTCGTCGCACAGCGCGCGCACGGCACGCAGATAGTCGGCGTCGAGCGGGATCACGCCGCCCTCGCCCTGCACGCTTTCGAGCAGCACCGCGCAGACCGTGTCGTCGAGCTTCTGCTCGAGGTCGGCGACGTTGTTCGCCTCGGCGTAGACGAAGCCCTCGGTCAGCGGCAGGAAGTATTCGTGGAACGCGTCCTGCCCGTTCGCCGCAAGCGTCGTGATCGTGCGCCCGTGGAACGAATTTTTCAGCGTGACGATCTTGTGCGCGCCCATCTTTTCGCCGAAGCGGCGCGCGACCTTGATCGCGCACTCGTTCGCCTCCGCGCCGCTGTTGCAGAAGAAGGCGCGGCGCATGCCGGAGGCCTTGGCCAGCGCCTCGGCCAGCAGCGCGTTTTTCTCACAGTAATAGTAGTTCGACATGTGCTGGATTCGCCCGGCCTGCTCGGTGACGGCCCTGACCCAGCCGTCGTCGCAGTAGCCGAACGCATTGACGCCGATGCCCGACGTGAAGTCGTAGTAGTGCTTTCCCTCCACGTCCCAGGCCTCGCAGCCCTTGCCGTGGTCGAGCGCCACCGGAATGCGGCCGTAGCTGTGCAGCACGTACGCGTCGTCCAGCGCCCGGATCTCCTTGAAATTCATCGCGATCGCTCCCTTCTCCGCATCGCGCGGGGGCCGCCGCCCGCCGCGGCTTTCGGCACAGCGCAGCGCCTGCACCGCACCGAAAACCGCGCGGGACGGCCGGCAGCCCCGGCTCTTCCCAGTTTCTGAATCAATAGAACATCGTGCCGATGCCCTCGTCGGTGAACAACTCGACGAGGATCGAGTGCGGCGTTCTGCCGTCGATGATGTGCGCGCGCTCCACGCCGCGGCGGACCGCCTCGACGCAGCAGTCGATCTTCGGGATCATGCCGCCGCTGATGATGCCCTCGCGCTTGAGCTTCGGCACGTCGCTGACGTTCACGACCGGGATCAGCGTGTTTTCGTCGCCCCTGTCGCGCAGCAGGCCGACGATGTCGGTCATCAGAATCAGCTTGCGCGCGCCGAGCTCCGCCGCGATGCGCGCCGCAGCGACGTCGGCGTTGATGTTGTACACCTCGCCGTGGTAGCCCGCCGCGACCGTCGAGACGACCGGGATGTACCCGGCGGCGAGCGAATCGCAGATGATCTTCGCGTTCACCTCGCGGATCTCGCCGACAAAGCCGAGGTCCTCCGCCGCGGGCAGCTTGTCGGCCTTTAAGAGCGAGCCGTCCTGCCCGCACAGGCCGATCGCCTTGCCGCCCGTGTTCTCGAGCAGCTGCACGAGGTCCTTGTTGACCTTGCCCGCCAGCACCTGCTGCACGATGTCCATCGTCTCGCCGTCGGTGTAGCGCATACCGTTGACGAACCGACTCTCCTTGCCGATCTTCTTCAGCATCGCGCTGATCTCCGGGCCGCCGCCGTGCACGAGCACGACGTTGATGCCGACGAGCTGCATCAGCACGATATCGTTCATCACGGCTTCCTTGAGCTCGGGGTTGATCATGGCGTTGCCGCCGTACTTGACGACGATCGTCTCCCCGGCCCACTTCTTGATATACGGCATCGCCTGCACGAGCACGTGCGCGCGGTCGCCGTTTGAAATTCCGATTTTGTTTTCAGTACTCATGTGCGGTAATCTCCGTTGATCTTCACATAGTCGTAGGTCAAATCACAGCCGAAGGCCTCCGCCTCCGTATCGCCGCTCTTCAGGTCCACAAGGATCGTGATCTCCTTTGCGTGGAGCACCTTCGCGGCCTCCTCCTCGCTGAACGCGATGCCAGCGCCGTTTTCGCAGACGTCGACGCGGCCGTTTTCGCTCTGGAACGCGACGTCCACTTTGTGGATGTCGATGTCGGCGCCGGAATAGCCGATCGCGCAGAGCACGCGGCCCCAGTTCGCGTCCTCGCCGAACATCGCGGCCTTCAAAAGCGCGGAGCAGATGACCGACTTCGCGACGGTCTTCGCCGTCTCCCAGTCCTTCGCGCCGGTCGTCCTGCAGATCAGCAGCTTCGTCGCGCCCTCGCCGTCGCCCGCCATCATCATGGAGAGCTTGCGGCACACCGCGGTCAGCGCCGCGCAGAACGTATCGAACGCTTCGCCCGCCGCCGCAATCTCCGCGTTGCCGGCTTCGCCGTTCGCCATGCAGGTCAGCGTGTCGTTCGTCGAGGTGTCGCCGTCGACGCTGATCATGTTGAAGGTCTTGTCGGCCGCGGCCGTCACGGCCTTCTGCAGCATCGCGGGCGTGATCGCGCAGTCCGTCGTGACGAAGCAGAGCATCGTCGCCATGTTCGGGTGGATCATGCCCGAGCCCTTCGAGATGCCGCCGACCGTCACGGTTTTGCCGCCGATCTCGACCTGCACCGCGACCTCTTTTTCGATCGTGTCGGTCGTCATGATCGCCTGCGCCGCGTAATTCGAGCCGTCCGCGCTGAGCGACGATGCAAGCTCGGCCGCCGCGTTTTCAATCGGCTCGATCGGCAGGATCTGGCCGATCACGCCGGTCGAGGCGACGATCACGTCGTGCGGGTCGATGTGCAGCGCGTCCGCCGCGATCTCGCACATGCGCCAGGCCTTCGCCTCGCCGTCCGCGTTGCAGGTGTTCGCGTTGCCGCTGTTGCAGATCACCGCCTGCGCACGGCCGTCCGCAAGGTTCTTCTGCGTGACGAGGATCGGCGCGCCCTTGACGAGGTTCTGCGTGTAAACGCCGGCCGCCGCGCACGGCTTTTCGCTGTAGATCAGCGCGAGGTCGCGCTTCGATTTGTTCTTCCGGATGCCGCAGTGCACGCCGCCCGCAAGGAAGCCCTTCGCCGCGGTGACACCGCCTTCAATATACTGCATAGGTTTGACACTCCTGTACTCAGATTTCTTTTTTATCCC
>HHCFR02800__coassemble_1204_pt1 | contig 27873 bp, 21 predicted proteins | sample HHCFR02800__metabat2_low_PE_068 | metagenome-assembled genome bin HHCFR02800
ATGATATTTGAATGCACGGGCTGTTCAGCCCGCAAATTTACAGGAGGCAGAGTTAGAAATGAAAGCAAAGTCACTTCACTATTCGAAAAGCGGTTGCGTGCAGCCGATCGCGTCCGAAATCGGCAGAGTTATGCAGTGCGTATGTGATCAGATCCCGCCGGCCTATCCCTGCGAAGGTGATAAGGTCGTTTTTATCGGCATTGAAATGAACGGCAAGCTCCCGGGCCCGGTCGATCACTTCTGCAAGGACCTCAACCCGACGAGAACCAAGGGCGTTGCCTTCTACGTACTGAACAGCACCGGCAAGACGGACGGCCTCGAGGGCATCATCGCCGCGATGAAGGCGAACGGCGTGGAGACCTACGGCAAGCCGCTGGGCATCGCGGTCAAGGGCGGCCTGTTCAAGAAGGGCCAGCCGACGGATGAGGACATCAAGAAGGCGCTGGCCTGGGCGGATGAAATCTCCAAGATGTAAAACCGAACATATTGCGGAATTTTCCATAAAAAAAGGGCGGCTTCGGCTGTCCTTTTTTCTGTTTTTCTGTCTGTACAAAGCCGCGGCTCCGGTGTTAAACTGTACGGTATATCGATTCCCTTTGCGGTGCGCGCCGTCCTTGTGCGGGGTGGCGGCGCGTCTTTCGGGGAAGATGGGGGTAATGTTTCTGTGACAAAAGAAATGACGCACGGCTCGCCGATGAAGCTGATTCTGGGCTTTTCCATTCCGCTGGTTTTCGGCAATATATTCCAGCAGTTTTACTCGATGGTCGACACGATCATCGTCGGCCGCGTGCTCGGCACCGGTCCGCTCGCCGCGGTCGGCTCCACCGGCTCGGTCACGTTCCTGATCATCGGCTTCTGCCTCGGCCTGTGCAGCGGCTTTGCGATTCCGGTCGCGCAGCGCTTCGGCAGCCGCGACTACGACGAGCTGCGCCGCTTTATCGGCAACGCGGTGTGGCTGTGCGTCGGCTTCGGTGCCGCGCTCACCGTGCTCACGGTCGTGTTCTGCCGCAATATCCTGGAGCTGATGGGCACGCCGGCCGACATCATCGACGACGCCTACGCGTATCTCGTGATTATTTTTGCGGGCATCCCGGCGACGATCCTGTACAACATGCTTTCCGGCATCCTGCGCGCGCTGGGCGACAGCCGCACGCCGGTCATATTCCTCGTGATCGCGTCGGTCATCAACATCGTACTCGACATCGTCCTCATCGTCTTCGTGCCGCTCGGCGTGGCGGGCGCCGCAATCGCGACGATCGTTTCGCAGTTCGTTTCCGGCCTCGGCTGCCTGTTCTATGCGGGCCGACACTACGAGGTGCTGCGCATGGCGCGCGACGACTTCAAGCTCCGCGCGCCGTATGTGCGCCGCCTGCTCGGCATGGGCATCCCGATGGCGCTGCAGACCTCGATCACGGCGATCGGCAGCGTGATTCTGCAGGCTTCGGTCAACTCGCTCGGCTCCGTCGCGGTGGCGAGCGTTACGGCGGGCAGCAAGCTGTACATGTTCTTCGCCTGCGCCTTTGACGCGATGGGCGTCACGATGTCGACCTACAGCGGCCAGAACATCGGCGCGCGGAAAATCGACCGCATCGGGCAGGGCGTGAAGGCGTGCGGCATCGTCGGCATCGTCTATTCGATTATTTCGCTGCTCATCATTATCTTTTTCGGCGGCTGGCTGCTCCTGCTGTTCGTGGATTCCGGGGAGACGGAGATCATCGCGGCGGCGCGCCAGTACCTCGTGACGAGCGGCGCGTTTTTCATCCCGCTGGCCTTCGTCAACATCGTGCGCCTGACGATTCAGGGCATGGGCTACAGCCGGATCGCCATGTTTGCCGGCGTGTTTGAAATGGTGGCCCGCGGCGTCGTCGGCGCGGTGTTCGTGCCGATCTTCGGCTTTACCGCGGCGTGCTTTGCGAGCCCCGTCGCGTGGATCATGGCGGATCTCTTCCTCTTCCCGGCGTATTTCCGCGTGATCCGGCGCGTCCGGCAGGGAGAGGGCGTTTACTGAGGCGATGTGCGCCGGTCATGGAAAGGAGCGGGAAATGGAGAAGACGGTGCGGAACACAAAGGCGCGGCGGCTCGCAAAAATTCTGCTCGGCCTGCTGGCGGCAGCGGCGGCGCTGCTTTTGGTCTACCACTGCCCGTTCCGGTATATTTTCGGCGTGTCGTGCCCCGGCTGCGGCATGACGCGCGCGCTGGTGGCCGCCGTGTTTTCGGATCTCGAGACGGCGTTTGGCTTTCACCCGCTGTTTCCGCTGCTGGTCCCGGCGGCGCTGTGGATCGGCCTGCGCGCCTGCGGCCTGCTGCACATGCCGCGAAAACGGGAGACCGCGTATATTCTGGCGTTTGCCGGTGTTTTTATACTCGTCTATCTGGTTCGCCTGCTGTGCGGCGATCCGGTGATCGCGCCGGACCCGGAAAGCGGCCTGCTTTTCCGCCTGCTTCGCGCGCTGTAAACAAAACGCCGCCCGGTTTTCGATCGACTCGAGCCGGGCGGCGTAATCTATAGGATAAAGCACAAAATCAAAGCGCTGTTCCCGGGGCCAAGGAACAGCGCCTTTTTGCTTTGGTTTGGGAAATTTGCGGAAGACGGATCAGATGCCGTTTGCGTTGTAGCTGTTCGCAATGGCATTCATAGCCGTGCAGAGCTTGTGGACATAGATGAACGGGCCGACGATGATCAGGCTGCCGAGAACGAACCAGAGCCAGAACGTCGAAGCGCCGAAATCGGTCGCGAAGCCGCGTGCACGCGCTTCACTGCCGAGCCGCTCGGACATCTGGTGGAACCAGACGAGCGTGAAAATACCGCAGGTGATCGGCCCGAGCAGGAAGAAAACGAGGCAGTAATGCATGGTTTTCTTTCCGTCGCGGCGTGTGGCGGCGATATTCAGGTCCTCGCCGATGCCGGACCAGAAGACGATCGTATAAATACCGCAGGTAAGCAGACCGAAAACGATGAATTTCCAAAGCGCGCGCTCGTTGTTCATGGCCTTGAGCGGCGCGGGCGCCGGAGCCGGCTGCTGATAAGGTGTGTTGCTCATGGAATCTACCTTCCTTTCACGATGGCGGTCATACGGCGGCCCATACCCCAAAGGCGTAGCCGAATGACTGTGAATAAATTCTATCATAGTGGAACAGCAGCGTCAAGAGTTTAACATAAAATTGACGATATACGTTGAAAAATGTCGTATATTTGTTCAAAATAGATGAAAATCAAGGGGGTTCGGCGCTGTAAGGGGTGCAAAGAAAGCCCGCAGGCCGGCGATGCCCGCGAAATTGTTTCCTGTGCGGGACATGCCGGGCTGCGGGCGGATCCTGCAGCGGCGGTTTATTCTTCTGTGCTGCTCTCCGAAGCGGAGGATTCCTCACCGGATGCGCTGCTCGATTCCGAGGACGAGCTCTCGGTATCGCTGCTTTCCTCCGGTGTGGAGGAGGTTCCGTTCTCCGTCGTCGATTCGAACATCGAGGGCTGGTAGCGGCTGATCGCCTCTTCATTCATCTCGACGCCCTCGACGGACGCGGCGGCCTCGCGCACGTAGTCCTGGAACTCCTCGTTCCGCAGCTCGATCATCAGGGAGAGGCGGTTGTCTTCGTTCGAGAGCTCCTCTTCCACGGCGTCCGCGATCGGCAGGCGGTGCATGAAGACCATGTAGCCGGAGGCCTCAAAGACCTGGATGGCGCCCTCGCGCATCGACTCGAGCGAGGTGATGAACGCCTCGGGCAGGTAGGAGGCCGTCATTTTGTCGCGGCTGTTGACGCTCTGCACGTAGTTGGAGTCGCTGTCGATCGAGGCGGCGTAATCCTCCGCGGCTTCCTCCACGGTGAGCTCGCCGCTTTCGACCTGCGCCTGCAGCGCTTCGAGCTCCTCGGTGACGGCGGCCTTCTCCTCGTCGGTCATGTCCTCGGAGGCGCCGTCCTCACCGGTCTTCGTCAGCGGCGCGGTGAAGTATTCGTAGTTCATGTAGGTGTCGGTGAAATGGGTGCGCAGCTCGTCTTCCGAGATCTCGCGCTCGCCGCCCTCGCCGTACAGCGCCTCAAAGACCTTGAGGTACATCGTGTTGTACTGGGAGTAGGCGATGTCGAACGAGGTCTTTGCGATGCCGAATTTCTCGAGCGAGGTGCCGAACAGGCTCCAGTAGCTGTCGGTCGTCTGCTGCGCCTGCGCGTAATCGTCGTCGGTCATCGTGAGGCCGAGGCGCTCCATCTCGTCCTGCATCCAGAAGTACTGGTTGATGTAGGACGCCGCGCGGTCCGTGATCCACTCGGCGGCGGGGGTATCCTCGACTTCGCCCTCCAGCACTCTGGTCTCGGTGTCGATCTGCGCCGCCGCTTCATTGTATGCGACGGAGAGATAATAAATGTATGCGCCGATGGGAAGCTCCGTATCGCCCTTGCGCGCGGACCAGGTCAGGTTTTCGTTGTAGCAGCCCGCGAGGCTGAGGCTCAGGACGGCTGCGAGCAGGAACGCCGCAGCGCGTTTTGCAAATTTTTTCATCGTGTGTTCAAGCCTTTCGTTTTGGTGTGCTTTCGTTATTATACTGCCGATGCGGCCGGTTGTCCAGCATCTTAACAGGCGAATGTGTATTTTCTGTGAAGGTCAACGGGCTTCCGCGTCGCCGCACAGGATTTTCAGCGTGTCCTCGAGCACGTCGAGCGGCGGCTTTCCGGCCAGCGCGACGCTGATGTACGGGCGGCTGCCGGCCGAGAGCATGACCTTGTTCGGCATGCCCTGAATCAGCCGCTTGACGCGGTCCATGTCGAATTTGTCCTTGTAGAGCAGGATCGCGTTGGCCTGCTGCTTGACCTCGGTGATGCCGAGCGAGGTCGCGCGGCTGCGCAGCAGCGCGATGTCGATCAGACCGTAGACGCTTTCGGGCGGCTCGCCGAAGCGGTCGATCAGCTCGTCGACGACGTCGCTCGAGTCCTCGTATGTCTTGATCTCGGCGATGCGGCGGTACACCTCGAGGCGCAGCGCGGTGGAGTCGATGTAGCTTTCCGGGATGTGCGCCTGCACCTGCATGTCGACCGAGCACTCCTCCACCGGCACCTCGGGCGTTTCGCCCTTCATCAGCGCGACAGCCTCGTTCAGCAGCTTCAGGTACATGTCGTAGCCGACGCTCTCCATGTGGCCGTGCTGCTCGCCGCCGAGGATGTTGCCCGCGCCGCGGATCTCGAGGTCGCGCATCGCGATCTTGAAGCCGGAGCCGAACTCCGTGAATTCGCGGATCGCCGAAAGGCGCTTCTGCGAGATCTCGCTTAAAACCTTGCCGCGCGTGAATGTGAAGTAGGCGTAGGCGCGCCGCGTGCTGCGGCCCACGCGCCCGCGCAGCTGGTGCAGCTGCGAAAGGCCCATGCGGTCGGCGTTGTCGATGATCAGCGTGTTCGCGTTCGGCACGTCGACGCCCGTCTCGATGATCGTCGTGCAGACGAGGATGTCGATCTCGTGCTCGATCAGCCGCCGCCAGATTTCCGAAAGCTCCTGTTCGCTCATCTTGCCGTGGCCGATGCCGATGCGCGCCTCGGGCACCCGCGCCTGGATGCCGGCGGCGACGCGCTCGATGGAGGCGACGTCGTTGTGCAGGTAGTAGACCTGCCCGCCGCGGCGCAGTTCCTTCTTGATCGCGTCCGTGATGACGCCGGGGTCGTACTCGAGCACGTACGTCTGCACGGGGTGCCGGTCGTGCGGCGCCTCCTCGATGACCGACATGTCGCGGATGCCGGAGAGCGCCATGTTCAGCGTGCGGGGGATCGGCGTCGCCGAAAGCGTCAGCACGTCGGCCGACTTGCAGATCTCCTTGAGGCGCTCCTTCTGCTGGACGCCGAAGCGCTGCTCCTCGTCGATGATGACGAGGCCGAGGTCCTTGAACTGCACGTCCTTGGAGACAAGCCGGTGCGTGCCGACGATCAGGTCGATGCTGCCGCGCTTCAGCTTGCGCAGGATCTCGTCCTGCTGCTTCGGCGTGCGGAAGCGCGAGAGCAGCTCGATGTCGACCGGGAAGCCCTCCATGCGCTTTAAAACAGTCTGGTAGTGCTGCCAGGCGAGGATCGTCGTCGGCACGAGGATCGCGCACTGCTTGCCGGCCGTCACGCACTTGAACGCCGCGCGCAGCGCGACCTCGGTCTTGCCGAAGCCGACGTCGCCGCAGAGCAGGCGGTCCATCGGCACGTCGCGCTCCATGTCGTTTTTGATCTCGTTGATGCAGCGGAGCTGGTCCTCCGTCTCGTTGTATTCGAAATGGGCTTCGAAGTCGTGCTGCCAGTCGGTGTCCTCGGGGAAAGCGTAGCCCTTCTGCTTCATGCGCTGCGCGTAAAGCGTGATGAGCTCTTTGGCGATGTCCTTGACTGCGGCGCGCACGCGCGTCTTGGCCTTCTGCCACTCCGCGCCGCCGAGGCGGTGCAGCTTCACGCCGGCGTCCTCGCGCGGGCCGATGTATTTCGCGACCATGTCGAGCTGCGTGACCGGCACGTACAGCGTGTCGTTTTTCGCGTAGCGCAGCTTGATGTAATCCTTCGTGACGCCCTGCATGTCGATCTTGTGGATGCCCTCGAAGATGCCGATGCCGTGCGTCGAATGGACGACGTAGTCGCCGGGCACAAGCTCGGCGAGGCTGTAGATCTCGCGGCTGTTTTTGTCCTTCTTTTTCGGCTTCTGTCGGGTCTGGTTGACGCGTCCGTGCGTGATCAGCGTGAATTTTACATTCGGGTATTCGAAACCGGCCGAAAGCGTGCCGGTCGTCACGGCCACGGTGCCGGGCGCGACGGACGACGCGTTTTCCACGTAGCCGGCGGGGAGCCCCGCGGCCTTCAGGTCGGCCGCCACGGTCATCGCGGCGCGCTCGGTGCCGGCGAGCACCACGCAGGCGTGCCGGTTGTGCAGCGCGGCCGTGAGGTCCTCGGCCAGAAGCTGCGTGCTGCCGCCCCAGACGGAGAGCTGCCGCGCCGTCATGTTCGAGAGCGACTGCACCGGCGTGTCGTAGCTGCCGCGCGCGAAGGCGTCGAGGTAGACGCTCGCGGTGTCGCAGGCGCGCTGCAGCGCGAATTCGTACGTTTCGGAGTAGGTGTCGAGCCCGCGGCAGAGCACGCCCTCCGAGAGCAGGCCGCGCACGTCCTCGCCCCACTGCCAGAGCGTCGTGCGCATGCGCTCCTTGAGCTTTGCGCCCTCGGAGAAGAAGAGCAGCGCGTCCGTGCCGAAGTAGCTGAAGAGCGTCGCGGGCGTTTCATATATAAAAGTATAGTATTTGTCGAGCGAGCCGATGTGCAGCCCGGTCTGCAGCTTTTCCGCCTCGCGGAACAGGATCTCTTTTGCGGCCGGCGCAGCCTTGCCGCGCAGCGTGCCCGCGTGGGCGTTGATCCTTTTCACGAGCAGCGCGGTGCTGTCCGGCACGACCTCGACGGCGGGCGAGATCGTCACGCGCTCGACCGGGTCGGTGCGGCGCTGCGTCTCCGGGTCGAAATAGGAGATCGTGTCGATCTCGTCGCCCCAGAACTCGATGCGCACGGGCGCCTCGCCGCCGGGGGAGAAGAAGTCGACGATGCCGCCGCGGCGCGCGAACTGGCCCGTGCCGTCGATCTGGTCGGCGCGCACATAGCCGCAGCGCACGAGTGCCTGCACGGTCTCCTCCACGGTGATCGCCTGGCCGCCTTCGAGCGCCACGGTGCGCTCGCGCAGCTTTTCGGGCGGCAGGGCGTACTGCAGCGCCGCGTCGATCGTCGTCACGATGCAGCGCGCCTGCCCGTTCTGCAGACGCGTGAGCGCTTCGATGCGCTGGCGCTCGTATTCGTGCGAGCTGCCCTCGGTGTCGCGCAGGCTGAAGTCGCGCAGCGGGTAGAACACGGCGGGCGTGCCCATCGCGTCCAGGTCCTCCACGAGGCGGGCGGCCTCGGCCTCATCGCCCGCAAGCAGCAGGCCGGGCCTGCCCGTTTCGGCGAGCAGCGCGTGGACGATGTTCGCCTTGTGTACGGAGGCGACGCCGGTGACGGCGGCGGGCGTTTTGCCGCGCTTCACGGCGTTCTCGAGCGCACGGTATTCGGGGACGCGGCGCAGCGCGTCCGTCAGAAAATTCATGCTCATAGCGTTCCCTTTCGTATGGTTCAGGAATTGAAGCGGTTCATGGCCTTGTCGGGCTGGCCGGAGACGATCAGCTCCACGGCGTCGCCGATGTTTTTCGCGACGGCTTCGAGCAGCTTCAGCTCCTCGGCCGAAAAGCGCGAGAGCACCCAGTTCGCGAGGTCCCAGCCCTCGGGCTTGTGCCCGATGCCGACCTTGACGCGCGGGAAGCGATCGCTTCCGCTCAAATAGATGATGTTTTTTACGCCGTTATGCCCGCCGTCGCTGCCCTTCAGGCGGATGCGCATGCGGCCGACGTCGAGCGAGATGTCGTCGAACACGAGCAGCACGTGCTCGGGCGGGATGTGGAAGAAATTCATGGCCTCGGTCACGGACTGGCCGCTCAGGTTCATGAAGGTCGAGGGCTTCAGAAGCACCACGTCCTCGCCGGCGATTTTGCACCGGCCGTAAAGCCCCTTGAACTTGAGGCGGCGGACGTCGCAGCCGAAGCGGTCGGCGAGCGCGTCGATCATCATGAAGCCGGTGTTGTGGCGGGTCATATCGTATTTCGGGCCGGGATTGCCGAGGCCGACGACCAGCCAGCCCGCGCCGCCTTGGGCGCTGTCCCTCGGGAATAATTTCAGCATATCTGCAGGGCTCCTCTCTTGTGCGGGGCGCGTGCTGCGCCGCGTTTTCCGCGCACGCGGAAACTGCGCAGACGCCGGGGACCCCCGGGGCATCTGCGCTCTGCGCGGTTTATTTTCGAAATGCAGGCCGGCGCGGCGGAACGGTGGCCTTCGGCCGGCGCCGGCGCGTGAAGAAACCTTCACGCCGTACTGCTATTATGCCACTGAAAGCGGCCGTTTGCAAGCCTATTTTGCGCGGGAAGCGGCGGGAAAATCCCAAAATGCGCCGCCGTTTCCGGGGCGGGGCGGAAAAATTTCCAAAAAGCGCGGATTTATCAAAAAAAGGTATGGAAATTCACAAAAATATTTGCTATAATAGAGTGCGGCGAAACAGTGCGCTCCTTTTCTGTTTTGCCCGACAGCGTTAATACTCGGTTCTGCCGATGTAAATTTTTAGGAGGTAGTTTCCAATGAGCAAAAAATACGTTTATTTGTTCACAGAGGGCAACGCCAGCATGCGTGAGCTTCTCGGCGGCAAAGGTGCAAACCTCGCTGAGATGACGAACCTCGGCCTGCCTGTCCCCCAGGGCTTCACGATTTCCACCGAAGCCTGCACCCAGTACTATGAGGACGGCCGCCGCATCAACGATGAAATTCAGGCTGAAATTATGGAGTACATCGAGAAGATGGAACAGATCACCGGCAAGAAGTTCGGCGATCTGGAGAACCCGCTCCTCGTCTCCGTTCGCTCCGGCGCTCGTGCATCGATGCCCGGCATGATGGATACGATCCTGAACCTCGGCCTCAATGAGGAAGTTGTTGAGGTCATGGCGAAGAAGTCCGGCAATCCGCGCTGGGCGTACGACTGCTACAGAAGATTCATCCAGATGTATTCCGACGTCGTCATGGAAGTCGGCAAGAAGTACTTCGAGCAGCTCATCGACAAGATGAAGGAAGAAAAGGGCGTCACGCAGGACGTCGAGCTGACCGCTGAGGACCTCAAGGAGCTCGCGAACCAGTTCAAGGCCGAGTACAAGGCCAAGATCGGCGAGGACTTCCCGAGCGATCCGAAGGAGCAGCTCATGGGCGCCATCAAGGCCGTGTTCCGTTCCTGGGACAACCCGCGTGCAAACGTCTACCGCCGCGACAACGATATCCCGTACTCCTGGGGCACCGCTGTCAACGTGCAGATGATGGCGTTCGGCAACATGGGCGAGACCTCCGGCACGGGCGTTGCGTTCACCCGCAACCCGGCGACCGGCGAGAAGGTCCTGACCGGCGAATTCCTGATGAACGCGCAGGGCGAAGACGTCGTTGCCGGCGTGCGCACCCCGCAGCACATCGACCAGCTCAAGGAAGTTATGCCTGAGGTTTACGACCAGTTCGTTGAGATCTGCAACAAGCTGGAGAACCACTACAAGGATATGCAGGACATGGAGTTCACGATCGAGGACAGACACCTCTACATGCTCCAGACCCGTAACGGCAAGAGAACGCCGGCTGCCGCGCTGAAGATCGCCTGCGATCTGATCGACGAGGGCATGATCGACGAGAAGCAGGCCGTTCTGATGATCGACCCGAGAAACCTCGACGCGCTGCTCCACCCGCAGTTCGACGCGAAGGCCCTGAAGGCTGCTACGCCGGCTGCGAAGGCTCTGGCTGCGTCCCCCGGCGCTGCCTGCGGCAAGATCGTCTTCACCGCTGAGGATGCGAAGGCCTGGAACGAGAGAGGCGAAAAGGTCGTTCTCGTCCGTCTCGAGACCTCTCCGGAAGACATCGAGGGCATGAAGGCTGCGCAGGGCATCCTGACGGTCCGCGGCGGCATGACCTCTCACGCTGCCGTTGTCGCGCGCGGCATGGGCACCTGCTGTGTCTCCGGCTGCTCCGCGATCACGATGGACGAAGACAACAAGAAGTTTGAACTCGCCGGCAAGACCTACCACGAGGGCGATTACATCTCCATCGACGGTTCCACCGGCAACGTATACGACGGCATCATCCCGACGGTTCCGGCTTCCGTGGATTCCGGCGACTTCGGCCGCATCATGGCGCTCGCGGACAAGTTCCGTCAGATGAAGGTCCGTACCAATGCGGATACCCCGCAGAACGCAATCGATGCGAAGCGCCTCGGCGCCGAGGGCATCGGCCTCTGCCGTACCGAGCACATGTTCTTCGACGGCGACAGAATCGCCGCGATCCGCGAGATGATCTGCGCCGACACCGTCGAGGGCAGAAAGGCTGCGCTTGCGAAGCTCGAGCCGATGCAGCAGGGCGACTTTGAGAAGCTGTACGAGACGATGGAAGGCCAGCCGGTCAACATCCGTTTCCTCGATCCCCCGCTCCACGAGTTCGTTCCGACCGAAGAAGCCGACATCAAGCTGCTGGCTGATTCCACGGGCAAGACCGTTGAGCAGATCAAGGCGATCATCGCGGGCCTCCACGAGTTCAACCCGATGATGGGCCACCGTGGCTGCCGTCTGGCCGTCACCTATCCGGAAATCGCTGAGATGCAGACCACCGCGGTCATCAAGGCTGCGCTGAACGTCTCCGCGAAGCATCCGGAGTGGAACATCGAGCCGGAGATCATGATCCCGCTCGTCGGCGAAGTCAAGGAGCTGGCGTATGTCAAGAAGGTTGTCACCACCACGGCGGACAAGCTGATTGCCGAGGCCGGTTCTTCCATGACCTACAAGGTCGGCACCATGATCGAGATCCCGAGAGCTGCGCTGACGGCTGACGAGATTGCGAAGGAAGCCGAGTACTTCTCCTTCGGTACCAACGACCTGACCCAGATGACGTTCGGCTTCAGCCGTGACGACGCGGGCAAGTTCCTCGATGCGTACTACGACAAGAAGATCTACGAGAACGATCCGTTCGCAAAGCTCGATCAGGTTGGCGTCGGCAAGCTGATCAAGATGGCTTGCGAGCTTGGCAAGTCCACGAGACCGGACATCAAGCTCGGCATCTGCGGCGAGCACGGCGGCGACCCGAGCTCCGTCGAGTTCTGCCACAACGCAGGCTTGACCTACGTTTCCTGCTCTCCGTTCCGCGTGCCGATCGCGCGCCTCGCTGCTGCGCAGGCTGCGATCAAGAATCCGCGCAAGTAATACGGATAGCGTAAGCTGATGATTCCAGATTCCCCCGGCGCCGCAAGGTGCCCGGGGGAATCTTTTTTTATCGGCTGCCGGAAAATCGCACACGGGGAGGAGTTGCGCGTTTTCCGCCTGCATACAATCCGTCTCATAAGCGCTGTGCGGGAAGATACAGAAAGGAAGGATGAAAATGCAGAAGATTCTGCTGGATACGGATATCGGCGGCGACATCGACGACGCGGTCTGTTTGGCTTACCTGCTGCGCGAGCCGCAGTGCGCGCTGCTCGGCGTCACGACGGTGCGCGGGGAATCGGAAAAGCGGGCGGCCGGGGCGCTGGCGCGCTGGCCGCACCGGTCGTTTGAAAGGGGAGACGCGCCGGGGCTTCTCCGCGGGTTTTTCGTCATGAACGGCTGCTTCGGGGAAGCGCCGCTGCCGGAGCCGTGGTACAACTGGAACGCGTGGGCCGACCCGCTCGCCGCGCGCCTCGTCTTTAAGGCGCAGGTTCCGCTGCACCGCGTCGTGCCGCTCGAAGTGACGGAGCAGCTGACGCTCCCGGCCCGGGAGGCGCAGGCGCTTCTGCCGCCGAACAGCCTCCTGATGCGCGCCGTCTACGATTTCGGCGGTGCATGGCTGGAGAGCGCCGAAAAGCTGACGCTGCACGACCCGCTCGCGGCCGCAGCGGTGTTTCATCCGGAGCTTCTCCGCTTTGCGAGGGGCTTTGTCCGCGTGGAAACCGCGCGCAGAGACCGCATGGCCGAAACGGCTTTCACGCCGGATGCAGGCGGAAACGTGGAAATTGCCAGATCCGTGGATAAGAAGAATTTTTATGCCCTTCTGTCTTCCACGCTGAACAAATAATACTGAAAAAAAGGCTGTGTACCGAAATTGCCGGCGCACAGCCTTTTTGTTTTTGGATGAATTTTCCGGTGTTGTTCCTTCGTGGAGACTTCAATTATGGCGAACAGGTGGAAATACTACCTGAAATAATGAATAAGGAGGCCAACACAATGGCGCAAATCATCTACGGGTACATTCGCGTATCCACGAAAGAACAAAACGAGGACCGGCAGCGCATCGCGCTCGCCGAATTTCCGGTGCCGGAAGAGAACGTCTTTATGGATAAGCTCAGCGGCAAGGATTTCAACCGACCGCAGTACAGGAAGCTGCTGCGCCGGATGCGCCCGGGCGATGTGCTCGTGGTCAAATCCATCGACCGGCTGGGGCGCAATTACGAGGAGATCCTGAACCAGTGGCGCATCATCACGAAAGACAAGCGCGTGGACATCGTCGTGCTCGACATGCCGCTGCTCGACACAAGGCAGACCGGGCGCGACCTGACCGGCACGTTTGTGGCCGACCTCGTCCTGCAGATCCTCTCTTACGTGGCGCAGACGGAGCGCGAAAACATCCGGCAGCGCCAGCGGGAGGGCATCGAGGCGGCCCGGATGCGCGGCGTGCGCTTCGGCCGGCCGCGCAAGGCGGTGCCGGAGGATTTCGACCATTTCCGGCTGGAATGGAAGGCCGAGCGGATCAGCTCGCGCGAGGCGGCGCGGCAGCTCGGCATCGCACAGGATACGTTCCTGCGCTGGGCGCGCGGCGAGTGAGCGGCGCAGTGGTTTACATGATGTCGTTTTCTCCGCACAGATCAAAGCAGCTTCAGCTTTGCGCCTGAGTCTAAAGTACGTATAGCGTCTGACAAAGCGCTCAGGGGGCGAGGCAGATGTCCAGAAAATCCTGCGCGACCGGGGAGAGCCGGCCGCCCTTTTTCCAGATCAGGACGATCTGCGTTTCGAGCGCCGGCTCCGCCAGCGTCTGGACGCGCAGCCCGCCGCACAGGCTCTGCATCGACCGGGGGAAGACGGCGGTGGCGAGCCCGGCCTCCGCCCAGAGCATCGCGCCGCGGGCGTCGTCGCAGATGCAGAACACGTCCGGCTCCAGATTCTGGGCGTGAAAGGCGTCCAGAATCAGCTTTTCATAGCGCCGGTACAAAATCAGCGGGCGGTCCAGCAGGTCGGGCAGATGCAGGCTCGCGGCGGATTCCGCCTGCATTTTCGGCGAGGAGACCGCGATCATCGGCTCGGTCTGCAATACGGCGCACTCAATCTCGTCGAGCCGCAGCGGCGTGCGCGCGACCGAAACCTCGAGGATGCCGCCGAGCAGGTAGTCGTACAGCGTGTACGTGCTGCCGTCGTAGACCTCGAAGTTGATGTCGGGATTTTTCCGCGTAAAGGCGGTGATGTAGGGCATCACGGTGGCGACGGTGGTCGGCGTGATGCCGAGGCGCAGCACGCGCTTCCGCCCGGCCTTCGCGACCTCCAGCTGCGTGGAGCGGGCGTAGTCGAGCAGGTTGACGGCGCGCCCGTACAGCAGCCGCCCGGCCTCGGTCAGCGCGACGCCCCTGCGGCTGCGCTCGAACAGGCGGACGTGCAGCTCCTCCTCGAGCTGGCGGATCTGATAGCTCAGGGGCGGCTGCGACATGTTCAGCCGCCGCGCCGCCTCGTTGATGCTGCCGGTATCGGCGATTTCGCGGAAATATTCCAGTTGCCGGAGTTCCAAACCGATTCCCCCTCTGTCGGATTTTTTAATATGAGATTTATATTAAAAAGGCATAAAAACAATATTATCCATATCGATGATAAACGATTATACTATAGATTGTCAAGAAAAAAGAATGGAGTCGGAATCATGAGAAATCTTGCCGTTTATCTGAGACCGTACAGGAAGGAAAGCGTGCTCGCGCCGCTTTTCAAGCTCCTCGAGGTCGTGTTCGATCTGCTCGTGCCGATCGTCGTCGCGCAGATGATCGACGTCGGCGTCGCGAACAACGACCGCCCGTACATCGTCGTCTGCTTTTTGATCCTGCTGCTGATGGCCGCGGTCGGCATGGGGTGCAGCTTCACCGCGCAGTTCTTCGCCGCGAAGGCGAGCGTCGGCTTTGCGGCCTCGCTGCGGCAGGCGGTGTTCGACCACATCCAGACGCTCTCGTTCACGGAGCTGGACACGATCGGCAGCGACACGCTGATCACGCGGCTGACCGACGACGTGAACCAGGTGCAGAACGGCCTCAACATGGGCCTGCGCCTGCTGCTGCGCAGCCCGTTCATCGTTTTAGGCGCGATGGTCATGGCGTTCACGATCAACGCCCGCTGCGCCGTCGTCTTTGCGGTGTCGATCCCGGTGCTGCTGGCCGTCACGTTTTTCATCATGCTGGTCAGCATCCCGCTGTTCAAGAAGGCGCAGACCGGGCTGGACCGCGTGACCGGCCTGACGCGCGAGAACCTGACCGGCGTGCGCGTGATCCGCGCGTTCCGCCGCGAGGCGCAGTCGGTCGAGGAGTTTGAGGCGAGCAACCGCGCGCTGACGAAGCTGAACGAGTTTGTCGGCCGGATCTCCGCGCTGCTGAACCCGCTGACCTATGTGCTCATCAACCTCGCGACCGTGTTCCTGATCGACCAGGCGGCCGTGCAGGTCAACCTCGGCAGCATGCAGCAGGGGCAGGTCGTCGCGCTGTACAACTACATGCTGCAGATCATCGTCGAGCTGATCAAGCTCGCGTCGCTGATCATCACGCTCAACAAGTCGATGGCCTGTGCGGAGCGCGTCGGCGGCGTTCTGCAGGTCCGGCCGAGCATGCAGTACCCGGCGGAAAGCGCTGCGGCCGATTCGGAAAGCGAAGACGCCGTGCAGTTCCAGAACGTCACCTTCACCTATAAGGGCGCCGGCGCGCCGAGCCTCAGCGACATCAGCTTCACCGTGAAGCGCGGGCAGACGGTCGGCATCATCGGCGGCACGGGCAGCGGCAAAACGACGCTGGTCAGCCTGATCCCGCGCTTTTACGACGCGGTTTCCGGCAGCGTGCGGATCGACGGGCAGGACGTGAAACGCTATACGCGCGAGACGCTGTGCGAAAAAATCGGCGTTGTGCAGCAGAAGTCCGTCCTGTTCAAGGGCAGCATCCGCGAGAACCTGCGCTGGGGCGGCGAGAATGCCGAAGACGGCGCGCTCTGGGAAGCGCTTTCGACGGCGCAGGCTGCCGAGGTCGTCCGGTCAAAGCCGGGCGGGCTGGATTTCGAGCTCGAGCAGGGCGGCCGGAATCTCTCGGGCGGCCAGAAGCAGCGGCTTTCGATTGCGCGCGCGCTGGTCAAAAAGCCGGAGATCCTGATCCTCGACGACAGCGCGAGCGCGCTGGACTTTGCGACCGACGCCGCGCTGCGCCGGGCGATCCGCGGGCTCGGCGGCGGGACGACGACGTTCCTCGTCTCGCAGCGCATCGCGGGCATCCGCCAGGCAGACCGTATCCTCGTGCTCGGCAACGGGCGGCTCGTCGGGCAGGGCACGCACGACGAGCTGATGGCGTCCTGCGACGTTTACCGGGAGATCTACTTCTCCCAGTTTCCCGAAGAACGCGCAACCGAAACCGCGCAGAAGGAGGGAGTCCTGTGAAAAATAAAGCGGAAAAAGCGCAGAAAACGCGCTTCGACGGCAAAAACAGCCTTGTGATTTTCAAAAAGCTGATGCGGTTCATCGGGCGGTACAAGCTCATCCTTGCGCTGAGCGTCCTGCTCGCGGCCGTGTCGGTGATCCTGCAGCTGTACGTGCCGATTCTGTTCGGCGCGGCGATCGACGAGATCATCGCGGCGCACCGCGTCGATTTCGGCAGCATGTGGGGCTACCTGTGGCAGATCATCGCCGTCGTCGCTGCGTCGGCGCTGGCTTCCTGGGTGATGAGCCTGCTGAACAACCGGATGACCTACCGCATCGTGCAGGACCTGCGCGCGCAGGCGATCCGGCACATTCAGGTTCTGCCGCTCTCGTACCTCGACCGGCACAGCACCGGCGACATCGTCAGCCGCGTCATCGCGGATACGGGCATCCTGTCCGACGGCCTGCTGCTTGGCTTCACGCAGCTCTTTTCGGGCGTCGTGACGATCGCGGCGACGCTGGTGTTCATGTTCTCGAAGAATGTCTGGATCACGCTGATGGTGATCCTGCTCACGCCGGTGAGCTTCCTCGTGGCGAAGTTCATCGCCTCGCGCTCCTACCACATGTTCCGGCGGCAGAGCGAGACGCGCGGCCGCCAGACGGCGCTGATCGAGGAGATGATCGGCAGCCAGAAGGTCGTACGCGCCTTCGGCTATGAGAAAAAGGCCTCCGCGCGGTTTGCCGAGGTCAACGAGGAGCTGCGCCAGTGCAGCCAGCAGGCCGTCTTTTACAGCAGCCTGACGAACCCCTCGACCCGCTTTGTCAACAACGTCATCTATGCGGGCGTCGCGCTCGTCGGCGCGCTGATGATTCCCGGCGGTGCGCTGACCGTCGGCGGGCTCTCGGTGCTGCTCTCCTACGCGAACCAGTATATGAAGCCGTTCAACGACATCAGCTCGGTCGTCACGGAGATGCAGAACGCGCTCGCCTGCGCCGGGCGGATCTTCGCGCTGCTCGAGGAGCAGCCGGAAAGCCCGGATGCGGACGGCGCCGTCGAAGATGTGCGGGGCGAGGTCGACATCCGGAACGTCGACTTCAGCTACGACAAGAGCCGCCGGCTCATCGAGCAGTTCAACCTGCACGTGGAGCCGGGCATGCGCGTCGCGATCGTCGGGCCGACCGGCTGCGGCAAGACGACGTTCATCAACCTTCTGATGCGCTTTTACGACGTGGACGGCGGCAGCATCTCCGTGGACGGGAAGCCGATCGAAACGCTCTCCCGCCACGCGCTGCGCGGCTGCTACGGCATGGTTCTGCAGGATACCTGGATCAAGCAGGGCACGGTGCGCGAGAACATCTGCTTCGGCAGGCCGGACGCCACCGAGGCGGAGATCATCCGGGCCGCGAAGGAGGCGCACAGCTGGGAATTTATCGAGCGTTTGCCGCAGGGGCTCAACACCGTGCTGCACGAGGACAGCATCAGCCAGGGGCAGAAGCAGCTTCTGTGCATCACGCGCGTGATGCTCTGCCGGCCGCCGATGCTGATCCTCGACGAGGCGACCTCGAGCATCGATACGCGCACCGAGCTGCAGGTGCAGGCGGCGTTCGACAAGCTGATGCAGGGCCGCACGAGCTTCGTCGTGGCGCACCGGCTTTCCACCGTCCGCAATGCGTCGCTGATCCTCGTGATGCGCGACGGCAGGATCGTCGAGCAGGGGCGGCACGAGGAGCTGCTGCAAAAGGGCGGCTTCTACAGCGAGTTGTACAACAGCCAGTTTCAGCCCTCCTGACCGGCGCGTTTTATAAAACACCATACAACCGGCAGACGGCTGGGAAGCGAATCGCGGTGCGGCGGCTTCCCGGCCGTTTTTTGCGCTGCGCGCGCCGGGCGGTTGACTTTTCCGGCGTTCTGCGGTATCGTAGCGGTAGAGAAAAAATTTTTTTCAGAAGCGTATTTTTTAATGTTCCTCTCATTTTCGCAGGGTATTCTATAGCCATCAAAGGAAAACAAAACACCCAGGCGAAAATAAGGAGGCGTTTTCAATGAAAAAAACAGCTTGGAAAAGATTCGGAAAAAGATTTGGAAAAAAAGCGGCGGCCGTTCTGGCCGGCACATTGCTCGCGGCGGGCCTGACGGCCTGCGGCGGGACCGGCGGCACCGCGGCGGCCGGCGACGTCACCGAAACGGAGGCGGCGTCGATTGCGATGGAGCATGCGGGCGTCAAGGAGGACGACGCGCTGTCCCTGCGGGTTTCGCAGGAGGAAGAGGACGGCGTGGCGGTCTATGACGTCGAATTCGCGACGGCGGACCGGCGCTACCACTGCGACGTGGTGCGCAGCTCCGGCGAGGTGCTGAACTTCTCCTACAACGCGGTGACGTCCGGCGACGACCAGGCGGACGACGGCGCGGCCGCGCAGACGTCGGGCACGCAGGAGAGCAGCGCTTCCGCCGCACAGACGGACGACGCATCGGCCGCCGATGCGCAGCAGAGCACGGCGTCTTCCGGCGCCATCGATGAAGCGCAGGCCAGGTCCATCGCGCTCGAGCACGCCGGCGTAGCGGAGAGCGACGCCAAGTTCTACCGTGTGGAGCGGGACAGCGACGACGGCCGGGCGGTCTACGAGGTCGAGTTCTATTCCGGAAACACGGAGTACGATTACGAGATCTCAGCCGAAACCGGGGAAATCCTGAGCTACGATTCCGACATCGAGGGCTGGGCGGCGCAGAGCGGCAATGCCGAGGGCAGCGCCGTGACGCTCGAGCAGGCGCGCGCGCTGGTGGCCGAGCGCATCCCCGGCGTGTCGGCCGACAGCGTGCAGATCGAGCAGGACCGGGAGGACGGCCGCACGGTCTACGAGGGCGAGGTCTACTACGACCGGACGGAGTATGAGTTTGAGATCGACGCGTCCACAGGCAGCTTCATCAAGTGGAGCGTGGACTACCGCGACTGACCCGGAGGACAACAGAAATCTGATTTTACGGAAATGACCGCGGGCGGCGCCACACCGGCGCCGCCCTGCGAGGAAAGGAGCAAAACGGCGTGCGGATACTGGTTGCAAAGGATGAGCAGGAGCTGAACCGGCTGCTCAGAAAACGGCTGAAAGCGGCGGGCTACAGCGTGGACGGCTGCATGGACGGCGAGGAGGTCTGGGATTACCTCGCCGGGGCCGAGTACGACGCGCTGGTGCTCGACATCATGATGCCGAAAATGGACGGCATCCAGGTGCTCGAAAAGCTGCGCCGGCAGGGGAATGCGCTCCCGGTCCTTCTGCTGACCGCGCGGGACAGCATCGAGGACCGCGTCCGGGGGCTCGACGCCGGCGCGGACGACTACCTCGTGAAGCCCTTCGCGTTTGAGGAGCTGCTGGCCCGGCTGCGGGTGCTGCTGCGCAAGCCCGCCGGCGACAAGACGAGCGTGCTGCAGGTCGGCGACCTGCAGCTTCGGCTCGACACACGGCAGGTCTTCCGCGGCGGTCAGGCGCTGCAGCTTTCCTCGAAGGAGTTTTCCCTGCTGCGGTACATGATGCAGAATGCGGGCATCGTCCTCAGCCGCGACACGCTCGAGCAGCACGTCTGGGACTACGACTATTCCGGCGGCTCGAACGTCATCGACGTGTACATCCGCTACCTGCGCAGGAAGATCGACGAGGGGCACGAAAAGAAGTACATCCACACTGTGCGCGGCTGCGGCTACGTGCTGAAGGACGATGCCGTATGAAGCGCATGACGCTGAAGACCCGCCTCGTGCTGCTGCACACGGCGATGATGACCGTTGTGGTCTGCGGCGTGCTGGCCGTGCTGTTTTCGGCCGGCTTCCGGGAGATCCTGACGAATGTGCGGGGGACGCTCGAGACGCGCGTCTCGCGGTCCATCGAGGACGTGGAGTACAACAACGGGCGGCTGGAATTCGACTCGGAGCTTCTGGCGCTCGACAACGGGGTGTACCTCTCGGTTTATGAGCCGGACAGCCCGGATCTGCTTTACGGGCGGCTGCCCTACGGCTTTACATACGACCTGCCGTTTTCCGACGGCGCGCTGCGCACGGTGACGGCCGGGAACACCGAATACTGCGTGCTGGACATCGAGTTCCCCGTAGAGGGGTACCACAACCTCGTGCTCCGGGGCATCGTTTCGGTCAGCGACGCGGAGCGCGATTTCCGCTACACGCTGCGCCTTGCGCTGATCCTTTCCCCGGCGCTCGTGCTCCTGACGGCGGTGTGCGGCTATCTGCTGAGCCGCCGGGCGCTGCGGCCCGTCGCGCAGATCACGAGCACGGTGCGGAACATCCAGAAGGAAAAGGACCTTTCAAAGCGCGTGCGGCTCGGCGCGGGCAGCGATGAGATCTACACGCTCGCCCAGACGTTTGACAGCCTGCTGGACACCATCGAGACGGGCATCCGGCGCGAAAAGCAATTTGCGAGCGACGTCGCGCACGAGCTGCGCACGCCGCTTGCGGTCGTCGTGATGCAGTGCGAGGAGCTGCTCGCCGAAAAGGACCTTCCGCCGGAGAGCCGCCGGTCGGTGGAGGCGATCTACCGCAGGGTGCAGGCGATGGCGGAGATGGTTTCGCAGCTTCTCCTGCTCTCCCGCGCGGACCAGGGCCGCGAAAAGCTCTGCGTGGAAGCGCTGGATTTCAGCGAGCTCAGCCAGCTGGAGGCGGAGGAGTTTTCGGAGATCGCCGCGCAGCGGGACATCGCGCTGGAGGCGGAGATCGAGCCGGGCGTGATGCTCGAGGGGGATCAGACGCTGCTGATGCGGCTGTGGGGGAACCTGCTGCAAAACGCCGTGACGTACGGCAGGCCGGGCGGGCATATCCGGATGGCCGTGCAGCGGGACGGCGACGCCGTGCAGCTGCAGGTGCGGGACGACGGCATCGGCATCGCGCCGGAGCACCTGCCCCGCATCTGGGACCGCTTTTACCAGGTCTCCGCCTCGAGAAGCGCGGAGAGCAGCGGCCTCGGGCTTTCGATGGTGAAGTGGATTGTGGAGGCCCACCACGGGGAGATCCGTGTGGAGAGCAAAGAAGGCGCGGGTACGACCTTTACCGCGCGCCTGCCGGCCCGGTTTGCCGGGGCCGGCACAGAGCATGAGAGGAGCGACGACGATGCAGACAGTTGAAAAATGGGGCGTGTTTGAAGTTTCCGTGCACGGGCCGCAGGACGGGAATCCGTTCACGGAGCGGCAGTTCGGCGCCGTGTTCCGCGGCAAGAGCGAAACGGTGCAGGTGGACGGCTTCTACGACGGCGAAGGCGTCTACCGGGTGCGCTTCATGCCCTCGTTTGAGGGCGCGTACACGTACGAGACGCACGGGAATTTCCCGGAGGCGGCCGGAAGCGGAGAATTTACAGTCACGGCGCCCGCGGCGGGCAACCACGGCCCGATGCGCGTTGTGAACCAGTATCACTTCGCCTATGAGGACGGCACGCCGTATTACTCGGTCGGCACGACCTGCTATGCCTGGGCGCACCAGCCCGAGGCCGTCCGGCAGGATACGCTCCGGGAGCTGGACAAAGGCTACTTCAACAAGATGCGCTTCTGCGTGTTCCCGAAGCACTACATCCACAATTTCCGCGACCCCGAGACGTTCCCGTACGAGGGCACGCCGGTGGACAACAGCGGCCTGAATGAGGAGACTTATTCACCGGCTGCGGACTTTTCGGGCAACGACTGGGATTTCACCCGTTTCAACCCCGAGCACTTCCGGCGGATCGAGCGCGCGATCCGGGAACTGGGCGACCGCGGGATCGAGGCGGACATCATCGTCATGCACCCCTACGACCGCTGGGGCTTTTCGCAGATGACGAAGGCGCAGGACGACCTGTACTGGAATTACGTGATCGCCCGCTTCGCCGCCTACCGGAACGTCTGGTGGAGCCTCGCCAACGAGTACGACCTGATGCGCGCCAAAACGCTGGAGGACTGGGAGCGGTACGCCGCGATCCTGTGCGCAAAGGACCCGTACAACCACCTGCGCTCCATCCACAACTGCATCGCGTTTTACGATTACACCCGCCCGTGGATCACGCACTGCAGCATGCAGCGGCAGGACCTGTACCGCCACGTCGAGTACACCGACGAATACCGTACCCGTTACGGCAAGCCGGTGGTCTGGGACGAGATCGCCTATGAGGGCAACATCGATATGGGCTGGGGCAACATCTCGGGGCAGGAGCTGACCCGCCGGTTCTGGGAGGCCTCGCTCCGCGGCGGCTACGCAGGGCACGGGGAGACGTTCCTCGACCCGGAAAACGACATCCTGTGGTGGAGCCACGGCGGCGTGCTGCACGGGGAAAGCCCGGCGCGGATCCGCTTCCTCCACAGGATTCTGGAGGAAACGCCCGGCCGCGGCCTGAAGCTGGGGCAGTCATCGTTCGACGAGACCGTGGGCGTGCCGGATAACGTTTCCTTCGGGCAGGACGCCGGGTACGAGATCCACTACTACGGCTTCGGCCGGCCCTCTTTCCGCGATTTCCTGAAGCCGGCCGGCGAGCAGTGGCGCGCGGAGGTCATCGATACGTGGAACATGACGGTCGAGGACGCCGGCGTCCATGCCGGCAGGTTCCGCATCGCCCTGCCGGGCCGGGAGTACATCGCCGTCCGCCTGACGCGCGTGTAAGAGGAATCCGGGGCGCAAAACGCTTAACACGCATTTTACAAACTTTCCGTAAAACACACGTGGATTTTACTTTTGCGTGGTTTTTTAGACCAGATTCGTGCGATTTATTCATGTGTGATTTATAAAATTTAACAAAAGTAAACGTATTCCATTGACTTCTCTTAACATTCTCTTTATACTGAAAACTGCTGGAATAAACGGTGGAGTCTGTCATAGAGCGCGGCCGCGCTTCTATTTATCCCAGTGTTAACTTTTCAATGAGGAAGTCATTTGGAGAGCGAAAAGGGACAGAACTTCAAAACTATAAGTTCTGTCCCTTTTGGTATTTTTTCAGGCAGGGGTATTTTATGGATGTTTCATTTATGAGTTTTCTGCAGAGCGTGACGTCGAGCCCGGTTTTGCTGATTACGGTGCTGCTCACGCTTGGCGTCATTTTCGTCAACGGCTGGACGGATGCGCCGAACGCGATCGCGACGTGCATCACCACGCGCTGCATGAGCACCCGAAGCGCGATCTGGATGAGCGCGATTTTCAATTTCCTCGGCGTGTTCGTCATGACACAAATCAATAGCTCCGTGGCGTCTACCATAAGCAACATGGTGGATTTTGGCGGCAATACACGCGAAGCACTGATCGCTTTGTGTGCCGCCTTGTTTTCCATTGTTGTTTACAGCGTAGGCGCCTCTTATTTTGGCATTCCGACGAGCGAGAGCCACAGCCTGATCGCCGGCCTGTCCGGTGCGGCGATCGCCATTCAGAACGGCATCGGCGGCATCAACATGGACGAGTGGGCCAAGGTGCTGTACGGCCTCGTGCTGAGCCTGATTCTCGGCTTCGCGACCGGCTGGGTCGTCTGCAAGGTGGTCAGCCTCGTCTGCTACAGGATGGACCGCCGCAAGACGAACCGCTTCTTCCGTGGCGCGCAGATCTTCGGTGCTGCGGCCATGAGCTTCATGCACGGCGCGCAGGATGGGCAGAAGTTCATCGGCGTCCTGTTCCTCGGCATCGCGTTTTCCAACGGGCAGGGCAGCGTGAGCGGCATTTCCATCCCGGTATGGCTCATGCTGGTCTGCAGCGTGGTCATGGCGGCGGGCACCAGCGTCGGCGGCGAAAAGATCATCAAGTCGGTCGGCATGGACATGGTCAAGCTGGAAAAATACCAGGGCTTCTCCGCCGACCTCTCGGCGGCGTTCTGCCTGCTGTACTCGAGCCTTTTCGGCATCCCGGTCTCGACGACGCATACGAAGACCAGCGCCATCATGGGCGTCGGCGCCGTCAAGCGCCTCTCCTCCATCAACCTCGGGGTTGTCAAGGAAATGGTGCTGACCTGGATTTTCACGTTCCCGGGCTGCGGACTGATCAGCTTCATTATGGCCAAGCTGTTTATCACAATATTCTAAGGGTTTGAACTGCGGAGGAAATTATGGCGAAGAAACAAGATTCCTACTATTTTCAGAATTTTATCGAGTGCGCGGAGTATTCCTGCAAGGCCGCGAACCTGCTCAAAAAGACGATGGAGCAGTTCGACGTAAACGCTTTGCCGGCGCGCATGGAGGAGATCCATCAGGTGGAGCATGAGGCCGACGTGAAAAAGCACGAGCTTCTGAACGTGCTCGTCAAGGCGTTCATCACGCCGATCGAGCGGGAGGACATCATGCAGGTGAGCCAGAACCTCGACGACCTGACGGACAAGATCGAGGACGTGCTGATCAAGATCTACTACAACGGCATTTCCGGCATGCGCGCGGATTCGCTGAAGCTCGCGGAGGTCATCATCCAGTGCTGCGATGAGGTGCGCAAGCTGATGAACGAATTTGCCGACTTCAAGAAATCCAAAAAGCTCCACGAGCACATCGTCCGCATCAACAGCCTGGAGGAAGAGGCGGACAAGCTGTTCATCGACTGCATGTACGACCTGCACAACACCTGCAAGGACCCGCTCGAGGTCATTGCGTGGCGCGAGATCTACATCTATCTGGAAAAGTGCGCGGACGCCTGCGAGCATGTGGCGGATACGGTGGAGAGCACCGTGATGAAAAACAGCTGACGGCGCAGTTTTTCCAATAAGCTCCCAAAACAGAACAGACGAAAAGGCCTTCAAAGCGGCGCGTTCGACGCGGCTTTGAAGGCCTTTTTATAATTGTATTCCATGATGCAGACTTGCGCTTTTCGGAAAACGGACCGGCAGAGCCGACGGCGGTTACAGGCCGCGCACGGGCTGGATCGGGGCTTTCTGCGTCAGCAGCTCGTGCATGACGACCATCAGGACCAGCACGACCAGCAGGTAGACGGGGAGAAGCGCGACGGTGATGTTGTTCGCGATGATGCCGAACAGGGGCGGCATCACGCAGGTGCCCACATAGGCGCTCGCCATCTGGACGCCGATCAGCGCCTGCGAGTGGTCGGCGCCGAAGTGGCCCGGCGTGGAGTGGATGATGCACGGGTAGATCGGCGCGCAGCCGAGGCCGATCAGGATCAGGCCGACCAGCGAGAGCGCCTGCGGCCCCGGCAGGAGCATCAGGGCGATGCCGACCGCGATGACGGCCTGCCCGAGGCGGATCATCCGCGTGTCGCTCAGCTTCATGGTGATGAAGCCGCAAAGCGCGCGCCCCGCGGTGATGCCGATGAAGAACATGCTCGCAAAGCTCGCCGCCGTTTCCGGCGAAACGCCCTTGTACAGCGTCAGGTAGCTGCTGGCCCACAAGCTGGTCGTCTGCTCGACGGCGCAGTAGCAGAAGAAGCAGAGCATGACCTCCTTCGCGCCGGGGATCCGTACGACCTCGCGCAGCTTGAGCGCGCGGGTTTCCGCGGCCTCCCCGCCGGCAGGCGCGGCGCGCTTTTTCCAGAGCGGCAGGCTGAACAGCAGGGCCGCGGTCAGCACGACCTGAATGACGCCGATATACCGGTACCCGGCGTTCCAGCCGCTGCCGCCGGTGAGCGCGTAGCCCATCAGATAGGGGCCGAGCGTGGCGCCGATGCCCCACATGCAGTGCAGCCAGCTCATGTGCTTACTCTCGTAGTGCAGCGCGACGTAGTTGTTCAGCGAAGCGTCCACGCTGCCGGCGCCGAGGCCGTAGGGGATGGCCCAGAGGCAGAGCAGCCAGAACGAGTGCGTGAAGGAGAAGCCGAGCAGGGCGGCCGCGGTCATCGCCACGCTGATGGCCGTCACCTTGCCGGTGCCGAGGCGGCGCGTCAGCCGGTCGCTCTGCAAGCTGGAAACGACGGTGCCGACGGCGATGATCATGGAGAGGATCCCGGCGTACGAAATGGGGACGCCGAATTCCGGCTGCATCGAGGGCCACGCGGCGCCGAGCAGGGCGTCCGGCAGGCCGAGGCTGATAAAGGCGAGATAAATGATGGCTAAAAGCAGGTGTGTCATAAAATTCCTTCCCGCATCTGCGCGGCAGATGCCTTTGCGTGGATTGCTTTTTTCATTTTAATTCGCGCTTTAGCGGAAGTCAATATCGGCCAAAAAGTTTTCGGCGCGCCCGGCGGGAGAGCAATAAACCGCCGGGCGCGTGGCCTCATCCGCGCGCGGAAAGCAGGGCGTATTCCAGAAGCAGCAAAAGCAGCAGCGCGACGTTGCACACGGTGAACCAGAGAAAATACCGCTTCTTCTTTTCGGGGAATTCCCGGGCCAGCTGCTTGTAGGAGATCAGGCTTGCCATGGAGGCAATCAGCGTCCCGAGGCCGCCGAGATTGGTGCCGATCAGCAGGCCGCTCCAGTCCGATGTGAAGCCGGAAAGCAGCAGCGCGGCCGGCACGTTGCTGATGACCTGGCTGGCGAGCACGGAGACGGGGACGACGTGGCCCGCCAAAATGCCGGAGAGGAAGTTCTGGAAGCTCGGGATGGTCGACAGGTTGCCGATGAAGATGAAGAACGCGGCGAAGGTGCCGAGCAGCGCGTAGTCCACGGTCCGCAGCAGCTTCCGGTTCCCGAACAGGAGCGCGGCGAGGATCACCGCCGCGACGGCGAGGTCGGGCACGAGGTTGAAGATGCCCAGCAGGCACAAAAGCAGGCCGGCGGCGCACCACGCGAGGCTTTTTGCGCGGCCCGGGCGGGCTTCCACGGAGAGCGCCGGGATCGGCCGGGGCCTGCGCAGAAGCACCGCGCCACCCAGGCAGAGGGCGGAGAGCAGCACGTAAGGCAGCATGATGCCGCAAAGCTGCAGAAAGCCCATGCCCGACTGCGCGTAGAGGTACAGGTTCTGCGGGTTGCCCATCGGGGTGAGCATGCTCCCGAGGTTTGCCGCCAGCGTCTGCAGGATGATCAGCGGAACGGCAAGCGCCTCCTGACGCGCCATGCGCAGTACGGAGACGGCGAAGGGCACGAACGTGATCAGGGAAACGTCGTTGGTGATGACGGTGCTGCAGAAAAAGGGCAGGAAAACCAGAACGGCCGCCATGGAGCGAGTGGACCGCGTGCGCTTCAGCAGCCCGCTGCCGATGTATTCGAAAAAGCCCTCGCTCTGGAAGCCCTTCACCACGGCCATCAGGCTGAAAAGCAGGGCGAGCGTGTCCCAATCGATATAGGCGACGTAGGCCGGGCCGGGCGGCACAAAGAACATCGACACGACGGCCAGCACGATGGAGACGGAGAGCACCGCATCTCCCCGCACAAAAGCCCATATTTTTCGCCCCGCCGCGCAAACGGCAGCCTTTCCTGCATTTCCCATTCCAAACACCCCTTGTGTAGATTTCGGTTCCGCGGGCGCCCGCCGCGGCGTACGGCCTGCGCTGTGCGCAGGTAATCGCCGGGCGGGCAAGAAAAAAGCCAATGCGCACAGACCGGCTGTGTACATTGGCTTTTTGTGGTGGAAACGCGCGGGCTCGAACCGCGGACCTCCTGCGTGTGAAGCAGAGAGGTACCAATATACACAAACTAAATAAGAATTATAGCACGGACAAAAACGAGAGTCCATATATCTTGGAAAGAAACTGGAACTGAGTTCCGGTTTTTTTATATTTCTGGGCAACCGGGAGACTGGCCTGCAGTGATCTGCAGAGTGAAATTCAGGAGGAGCAAGAAAATGAAGAAAAATTCAGGTACGATGTTAACACTGGAAAA
>HHCFR02800__coassemble_1225_pt1 | contig 27064 bp, 21 predicted proteins | sample HHCFR02800__metabat2_low_PE_068 | metagenome-assembled genome bin HHCFR02800
GCAGCCCTATACATATCCGCAGCGTCCGCAGCAGAATCCGTATCCGCCGCAGGCTGCGCCGTATGTGCAGAACCCGTACGTGCGGCCGCCGGTGACGCCGTATGCGCCTGCACAGCCGCAGGCCCGGCCGCTGACATCGGTGCACAAGGCGCTGAAGGCGCTCGCTTCTTCGCCGCTGTTTCTGATCGGCACGATTTTTGTGTCGCTGGGCTTCCTGCTCAGCATCATCTCGGCGTTCCTCCCGACCGACTACACATGGATTTTCAGCATGCTGCCGCAGGAGGCTTACTACGCGCTGGAGCTTGACGACCTGCAGTACCAGCTCTTTATGCTGCAGCGCGGTTCGATGCTCTCGAACTTCCTCATGATGCTGCCGGGGCTGATCCTTTCGGCGCTCAGCGTCGCTGCGCTCTGGATCACCTTTGCGTCCGGCAAGAACCACAGCGACCCGTATCTGAAGACCTCGGGCTTCTCGATCCTCAAGGTGCTGCAGATTCTGGGCATCGTCGGCTACGCGCTGCTTGCGCTGCTGCTCGTCATCCTGCTGGTGATCGTGCTGGTCGCCGCGGCTTCGGTCAGCGGAAGCTATGCGGGAGATGCCGTCGGCGCGGTGATGGGGATGCTGGCCGTCATCCTGCTGGCGCTTCTCGCGGTGATCGCACTCCTGATCGTTTACAGCGCCAAGGTGATCGGCTCGCTGAATGCGGCAAAGCATGCGGTGGAGACCGGCGTCTTCCAAAAGAAGGCCTCCATGTTTGTGGCGGTGCTCGGCTTCATCATGGCCGGATACACGCTGATCGACCTGTACGGCACGTTCGTGTTCCGGGGCTGGCTTGCGATGCTCAGCGGCATCTGCACGGCCGGCGCGCAGATCATCTTCGGCATCTGCATCATCAACTACAACAGAAAGGTGCGGGAAATGACGGAAACGCCGCAGGCGTAAGCCGGGTTTTCGCACAGGAAAAAAGTTCCGGCTGCCGTGCGCTCTCGCGGCGCGCAGCGCCGGAATCCATCGCCGAAACAATGCTGGCGGGCCGTTATGGCCCGCCTTTTTTTTGTGCGTTCCCTTGACAGCGTATACCTCTATGGGTATAATATACCCATACCCCATAGGGTATAAAGGAGGGCAACATGAAAACTCTGATTGAAAAGCTGGAATGGCTGCTCGGGCTGGGCGGCACGAAGCGCGACATCGTATTTCTCTGCGTCTCCGGCGCAGCGCTGGTGCTGAGCCTTTTACAGGTGCAGCCCTTTCCGTTCGACATCGCCTGGGTGGCGATCGTCCTGTGCGGCGTCCCAATTATTCTCGAGGCGGTGATCGGCCTTGTGACGGCGTTCGACGTCAAGGCCGACGTGCTCGTTTCGCTCGCGCTGATCGCCTCGGTCTGCATCGGCGAGGATTTCGCCGCGGGCGAGGTCGCGTTCATCATGCAGATCGGCGCGCTGCTCGAGGACCTGACCGTCGCGAAGGCGCGGGCCGGCATCGAGAAGCTCGTCCACCTGACGCCGCAGACCGCGCGGCTTCTGACGGATGACGGCGAGACGATCGTGCCGGCCGAGCATGTAAAGATCGGCGACCGCCTGCGCGTGCTGCCCGGCGAGAGCGTCCCGGTGGACGGCGTGATTCTTTCGGGGCAGACCTCGATCAACCAGGCGGTGATGACGGGTGAATCGCTGCCGGTGGACAAGGCCGCGGGCGACCCGGTTTCCAGCGGCACGGTCAACCAGTTCGGCGCGTTTGAAATGGAGGCCACGCGCGTCGGCGAGGACAGCTCGATCCAGCGCATGATCCAGCTCGTCCAGTCGGCGGACGCCGGAAAGGCGAAGATCGTCGGCCTTGCGGACCGCTGGGCGACGTGGATCGTCGTGATCGCCCTGACCGCCGCCGCGCTGACCTGGGCGATCAGCGGCGAGATCATCCGCGCCGTCACGATCCTCGTCGTGTTCTGCCCCTGCGCGCTGGTGCTCGCGACGCCGACGGCGATCATGGCGGCGATCGGGAACGCCACGAAGCACGGCTTTCTGGTGCGCGCCGGCGATGCGCTGGAGCGCCTTGCAAAGGTCAGAAAGGTCGCCTTTGACAAAACCGGCACGCTGACGTACGGCACGCCGCAGGTGGTCGCGGTGCGGCGCGCGTCCGACGCATACAGGGAAAGCGAAGTCTACGCGCTGGCGGCCGCGGCCGAGCAGCTTTCGGAGCACCCGCTCGGCAAGGCGGTCGTGCGCAGCTTCCGGCAGAGCAGTGCGGGGCAGCCGGCGGATGCGGCGGACTTCAAAATGGTGCCGGGCCGCGGCGTGGAGGCCACGGTCTCCGGAAAGCGCGTGCTGGCCGGCAATGCGGAGCTGCTCGCCGAAAACGGGATCGCCGTGTCCTGCGAGGCGGAGGCTGCGCAGTACAGGCAGCAGGGCTGCACGGTGATTTTTATTGCGGCGGACGGCTGTCTTGCGGGCTACATTGCGCTGGCGGATACGCTCCGTGCGGAGAGCGCCGCGACGATCGAGGCGCTGCAGCGCACCGGCGTGGAGCCGGTCCTGCTGACGGGCGACCACGAGAACGCGGCGCGCAGCATCGCGTCGCAGCTTCACATCCGCGAGGTGCACGCCAACTGCCTGCCCGAAGACAAGCTGCGCTATATCGACGCATACCGGAACGGCGGCGAGCCGGTCTGCATGATCGGCGACGGCATCAACGACGCGCCGGCGCTCAAAAAGGCGATGGTGGGCATCGCGATGGGCGGCGTCGGCAGCGACATCGCCGTGGATGCGGCGGACATCGCGCTCGTCGACGATGAGGTCAAGGAGCTGCCGCACCTGATCGCGCTCTCCAAGCGGATGATGACGACGATCAAGCTGAACCTGTCGTTTTCGATGGGGCTGAACTTTCTGGCCATCGTCCTCGCGATCACGGGTATTCTGAACCCCGTCGTCGGCGCACTGGTCCACAACGCGGGCTCCGTGCTTGTGATCATCAACTCGGCGCTGCTGCTGAAATGGAGAAAGAGAAAATAAGGGACGGTCCCTGTGTTTCGGCTGCGTTTTCCGGCCTGCGCGGTCTTTTGCGGAGGAAAACGGCCCGGGCTTCCCGCGGGTTTGCGTGCGTGTCCGGGCTGCGCCGCCATCCGGTTTCCCGCCGGGCGGAAAAAGTTTGCCGTCCGGTCATTGACAGCGCGCGCGGGCTGTGGTACACTATAGAAAACAAAGTTAGCCATCGCTAATCAGGCGGTGGCTGTTTGTTGCTTTGTGGGTTAGAATAAACTAACTTTTTGCACAGATGATAAGCGATGCTGTGCGCGGGAAGCGGAAATATACGGAAAAGGCGGTTTCTTTTATGATGATCAACAGGCGGCTGATCGGAACGGTCGGCGAGAGCAGAAAATACATAGCGGGGAACGTCCTGCTGCAGTGGCTTTCTTTGCTTGCGAATATCGGCATGATGGCTTCGGTCACGATGCTTCTGGCCGGGCTTTTTGCGGGCCGGGCGGACGGCCGGTACTTCCTGTGGACGGCGCTTGCGGCCGTGGCCGCGGTGGCGGTCCGCTTCACATGTACGACGGGCGCCGCCCGCATGGGGCATCTTTCCTCCAAAGCGGTCAAGAAGACGCTGCGCGCGCAGATCTATGAAAAGCTGCTGCGCCTCGGCGCCGCCTACAGGGAGCAGGTCCGAACCTCCGAGATCGTGCAGGTGGCCGTGGAGGGCGTCGACCAGCTCGAGACGTATTTCGGCGCGTATCTGCCGCAGTTCTTTTACGCGATGCTGGCGCCGCTCACGCTGTTCGCGTTCCTCTGTTTCGTCAATGTGCCGGCCGCGGTCGTGCTGCTCGTGTGCGTGCCGCTGATCCCGATCGCGATCGCCGCCGTGCAGACCTGGGCGAAAAAGCTGCTTGCGAAGTACTGGGGGCAGTACACCGCGCTGGGCGACACCTTCCTCGAGAACCTGCAGGGGCTGACGACGCTGAAGATCTACGAGGCGGACGGCTTCAAGAACGACGAGATGAACGTGGAGGCCGAGAAGTTCCGCAGGATCACGATGAAGGTGCTGACGATGCAGCTCAACTCGATCACGATCATGGACCTGATCGCCTACGGCGGCGCGGCGCTCGGCATGATCATGGCCGTGACGCAGTACGCGGGCGGGCACGTCTCGCTCGCGGGCTGTCTGCTGATTATTTTGCTTTCGGCGGATTTTTTCATCCCGATGCGGCAGCTCGGCAGCTTCTTCCACATCGCGATGAACGGCATGGCGGCGAGCGACAAGATCTTCCGCCTGCTGGACCTGCCCGAGGGCGCGGAGAAGACCGAGCCCTGCCCGGCGGACTGTTCGATCGTGTGCAGCGGCCTGCGCTTTGCCTATGCGGCGGAGCGCGAGATCCTGCACGGCATAGACCTCGCGTTCCCGCAGGGCAGCTTTACGGCGCTGGTCGGCGAGAGCGGCTGCGGCAAGTCGACCGTGGCGTCGATCCTGATGGGGCGCAGCCGCGCATACGGCGGCTCGGTCACGGTCGGCGGCGTCGAGCTGGGCCGCATCGCGGAGGACAGCCTGATGGAGAAGCTGACCTACATCAGCCACCAGAGCTACCTCTTCAAGGGCACGGTGCGCGAAAATCTTCTGATGGGCGCGCCCGGCGCGGACGACGGCGCGCTCTGGGCGGTGCTGGAGCGCGTCAATCTGGCGGATTTCCTGCGCAGCGAGGACGGGCTGGAGACGCAGCTCCTCGAAAAGGCCGCGAACCTTTCGGGCGGGCAGTGCCAGCGGCTCGCGCTCGCGCGGGCGCTGCTGCACGACAGCCCGGTCTACATCTTCGACGAGGCGACCTCCAACATCGACGTGGAGAGTGAAAACGACATCATGCGGGAGATCCACAAGCTGGCGGAGACGAAGACGGTGATCCTGATTTCCCACCGGCTCGTCAACGTGGCCGGCGCGGACCGCATCTACGTGCTCGAAAGCGGCGCAGTTGCGGAGAGCGGCAGCCACGAAGCGCTTTTGCACAACGGCGGACTGTACGCAAAGCTGTGGACGGCCCAGCAGAGCCTTGAAAACTACGGAAAGGAGGCGGTGTGAGATGAAGCGAAGAAGCGGGATGCAGGTGATGCTGAAGCTCGTCGGCCTTGTGAAGCCGCTCGCCGGCTTCATGGCGCTCGCGATTTTGATGGGGTTGGCCGGCCACCTGTGCGCGGCGTCGATCACGGTGCTCGGCGGCTATGCCGTGCTGGGAATCCTGGGCCTCGAAGTGTCGCTGACGCTTGCGGCGGTCTTCGCCTGCGCCGTCGTTTTTGCGCTGCTGCGCGGCGTCCTGCGCTATGCGGAGCAGGCGTGCAACCACTTCATTGCGTTCAAGCTGCTCGCGCTGATCCGGGACAAGGTGTTCCGCGCGCTGCGCCGGCTCTGCCCGGCAAAGCTCGAGGGGCGCGACAAGGGGGACCTGATCGCGGTCATCACCTCGGACATCGAGCTTCTGGAGGTCTTTTACGCGCACACGATCTCGCCGGCGGCCATCGCGCTGCTGTTTTCGGCGGTGCTGTGCGTTTTCATCGGCAGCTTCCACCCGGCGCTCGGCCTGCTGGCGCTTGCGGCCTATGTCACGGTCGGCGTGCTCGTGCCGCTCTTCGTTTCGAAGGCGAGCGGCGACGACGGGATGAAATTCCGCGCCGGCGCCGGCGCGCTCAGCAGCTTCGTGCTCGACAGCCTGCGCGGGCTCTCCGAAACGCTCCAGTACGGCCGGGGCAGGGAACGCCTGCAGCAGATGAACGCGCGAACCGACGCGCTCTCCGCCGATGAGGCGCGCATGAAGCGCACGGCGGGCCGGAACGCGGCGGTGACGAACACCATCATCCTGCTGTTCGACCTGGCGATGCTGTTCGCCTCCGCCGCGCTGTACCGGCACGGCAGCGTCGGCTTCGACGGCGTCCTGATCCCGACGCTGGCGCTGATGAGCTCCTTCGGCCCGGTCATCGCGCTCGCCAACCTGGGCAGCACGCTGCAGAACACGTTTGCGGCGGGCAACCGCGTGCTGGACATCCTCGAGGAGGAGCCGGCCGTCGAGGCGGTCGCGGGCCGCCCGGAGATCGGCTTTTCCGGCGCCGCGGCCGAGCAGGTGACGTTCGCCTACGGCGCGGAGACGATCCTCTCCGACGTTTCGGTCTCGGTGCCGGAGCATGCGGTGGTCGGCATCGTGGGCCGCAGCGGCAGCGGAAAATCGACGCTGCTCAAGCTCTTCATGCGCTTCTGGAACGTGCAGCAGGGCAGCGTCCGGCTGTCCGGCACAGAGGTTTCCAAGATCAACACCGACAACCTGCGCGCGCTCGAGAGCTTCGTCACGCAGGAGACGCACCTGTTCCACGACAGCATCCGCAACAACCTGCGCATCGCAAAGCTGGACGCGACCGACGCCGAGATCGAGGCGGCCTGCCGCAAGGCCTCCGTGCACGATTTCATCCGGCGCCTGCCGAAGGGCTACGACACGCCGGTGGGCGAGCTCGGCGACACGCTTTCGGGCGGCGAGCGGCAGCGGCTCGGCCTGGCCCGCGCGTTCCTGCACGACGCGCCGTTCCTGCTGCTCGACGAGCCGACGAGCAATCTCGACAGCCTGAACGAGGCCGTGATTCTGCGCGCCCTGCGCGAGGAACGCGGGGGAAAGACGGTGGTGCTCGTCTCGCACCGGCAGTCCACGATGCGGATCGCCGACACGGTCTATTCGGTCGAGCACGGGAGGATGAGCTGATGGCGCGGGCCGCGGCGGATAAGCGCGAGCGCGAGAAGCGGATGGTCTCGCAGATGATCGCGCTGTACTGCAAGAAGAACCACCGCACGAAAGACGGGCTCTGCCCGGCGTGCACCGCGCTGGCCGACTACGCGCGGCAGCGCAGCGACAAATGCCCGTTTATGGAGACGAAGACGTTTTGCTCCAACTGCCGGGTGCACTGCTACAAGCCGCAGATGCGCGCGCAGATCCGCGCGGTCATGCGGTTTTCAGGGCCGCGGATGCTCTTTCGCCACCCCGTCGCCGCCGTGCGGCACATGATCGAAACCAAAAGAGAGAAGAAGCGATTGGAGGAACAGCATGAAGGCTAAAAAGATTCTGTTTATCGTTCTCGGCTGCATCGGCCTCGGGCTCGGCGCCGTCGGCGCGGTGGTCCCGCTGCTGCCGGCATTCCCGTTTCTGCTGCTTGCGGCGTATTCCTTTGCGCGCAGCTCGGAGCGGCTGCACAGCTGGTTTATAAACACGAAGCTGTATAAGAACAATCTCGAAAGCTACGTCAAGGGCAAAGGCATGACGAAAAGGACGAAGGTCCGCATCATGATCACGGTCACCGTGCTGATGACGTTCGGCTTTGTCATGATGCACCAGGTGCCGGTTGGCCGCATCGTTCTGGCCGCCGTCTGGCTGTTCCACATCTTCTACTTTGTCTTCGGCGTCAAAACGCTCAAGGAGCCCGCGGAATAAACCGGACGCGCCTTTACGCATATCTTACATGGATTTGCCGCTTTCTGCGTTGCATGGACCCGCCGCGCCGCATATAATAAAAGCAGAATAAAGTATATAACGGATTGCGGCGCAGCTCCGGGCGCCGAGGCCTGTCGGCGCGACGGCGGCAGAGGAAGGCCCGGAAAATGCGCTGCCCGGCCGGGAAATCCGGCCCTGCTCACATACGCGCGCCCCGCGGCAGGCTCAGCCTGCCGGCGGGGCGTTTCTGCGTTTTTTAAAATATTTTCAAAAAGGACTCGACAAGCGGCAGGCCATAGTGTATACTGGTAGATGTTCGCGGCGAGGATCAGCCGCAAAATACACAAGATATTGTATAATCGCATAATTATGCAAGAGGGATAAAATTTCTGAAAGAATACGGAAAGCAGGAGGGGAAACGCATGAAAATCATCAAGAGAAACGGCTCGGAGGTCGCGTTCGATATCACGAAGATCATCGCCGCCGTCACGAAGGCGAACAACGCGGACGAGCAGAGCCGGGAGCTGACGGGGGACCAGATCCGCGCCATTGCGGCCGAGGTGGAGGAAAAGTGCGAGGCGATGGGCCGCGCGCCGTCCGTTGAGGAAATTCAGGATATGGTGGAGAACCAGATCATGGGGCAGGACGCGTTCGAGGTCGCGAAGCGTTACATCCGTTACCGCTACACGCGCTCGCTTGCGCGCCGCGCCAACACGACCGACAACCAGATCCTCAGCCTGATCGAGTGCAACAACGAGGAGGCCAAGCAGGAAAACGCGAATAAAAACCCGACGGTCAACAGCGTCCAGCGCGATTACATGGCCGGCGAGGTCTCGAAGGACATCACGCGCCGCATCCTGCTGCCGCAGGAGATCGTCGAGGCGCACGAGCAGGGCATCATCCATTTCCACGACAGCGATTACTTCGCGCAGCACATGCACAACTGCGACCTCGTCAATCTCGAGGACATGCTGCAGAACGGCACGGTCATCACCGGCACGCTGATCGAAAAGCCGCACAGCTTTTCCACGGCCTGCAACATCGCGACGCAGATCGTCGCGCAGGTCGCGAGCAACCAGTACGGCGGCCAGAGCATCAGCCTTGCGCACCTCGCGCCGTTCGTGCAGGTCTCGCGCGAGAAGATCCGCGGCGAGGTGCTCACGGAGCTGCAGGAGCTCGGCACCACGGCTTCGGAGGAGAAGATCGCGCGGATCGTCGAGCGCCGCCTGCGCGCGGAGGTCGAGCGCGGCGTGCAGACGATCCAGTATCAGGTCGTCACGCTGATGACGACGAACGGCCAGGCGCCGTTCATCACGGTGTTCATGTATCTGAACGAGGCGAAGAACGAGCAGGAAAAGCGCGACCTCGCGATGATCATCGAGGAGGTCCTGCTCCAGCGCTACGAGGGCGTGAAGAACGAAAAGGGCGTGTGGGTCACGCCGGCGTTCCCGAAGCTGATCTATGTGCTGCAGGAGGACAACATCGCCCCCGGCACCGAATACTACTACCTGACCGAGCTTGCGGCGAAGTGCACCGCAAAGCGCATGGTGCCCGACTACATCTCCGAAAAGAAGATGAAGGAGCTCAAGGAGGGCAACTGCTTCCCGGTCATGGGCTGCCGCAGCGCGCTCAGCCCGTGGAAGGACGAAAACGGCAACTACAAATTCTACGGCCGCTTCAACCAGGGCGTCGTCACGCTGAACCTCGTCGACGTCGCGCTGAGCTCCGGCGGCGATATGGATAAATTCTGGAAGATCTTCGACGAGCGGCTCGACCTGTGCTACCGCGCGCTGATGTGCCGCCACAACCGCCTGAAGGGCACGCTGTCCGACGCGGCGCCGATCCTCTGGCAGTACGGCGCGATCGCCCGCCTCAAGAAGGGCGAGCCGATCGACAAGCTGCTGTACGGCGGCTATTCGACGATCTCGCTCGGCTACGCGGGCCTGTGCGAGTGCGTCCGCTACATGACCGGCAAATCGCACACCGACCCGAGCGCGACGCCGTTTGCGCTCTCGGTGATGCAGTACATGAACACGGCCTGCGAGCGCTGGAAGGCGGAGACGACGATCGGCTTCGGCATCTACGGCACGCCGCTCGAGAGCACGACGTACAAGTTCGCAAAGTGCCTGCAGAAGCGCTTCGGCATCATCCCCGGCGTCACCGACAAGCCGTACATCACGAACAGCTACCACGTGCACGTCACGGAGGAGATCGACGCGTTCTCGAAGCTCGCGTTTGAGGCGCAGTTCCAGGCGCTCTCGACCGGCGGCGCGATCAGCTACGTCGAGGTGCCGAACATGCAGCAGAACCTCGAGGCCGTGCTGCAGATCATCCGCTACATCTACGACAACATCATGTACGCGGAGCTGAACACAAAGAGCGACTACTGCCAGGTCTGCGGCTACGACGGCGAGATCCAGATCGTCGAGGACGACGGCAAGCTCGTCTGGGAGTGCCCGAACTGCGGCAACCGCGACCAGGACACGATGAACGTCGCGCGCCGCACCTGCGGTTACATCGGCACGCAGTTCTGGAACCAGGGCCGCACCGCGGAAATCAAAGAGCGCGTGCTGCACCTGTAAGCGGAGGCGCCATGTATTACGGAGAAATCAAGAAAACGGACATTGCGAACGGCGTCGGCGTGCGCGTTTCGCTGTTCGTCTCGGGCTGTACGCGGCACTGTAAAAACTGCTTCAACGCGGAAACCTGGAGCTTTACATACGGAAAGCCGTTTACGGCGGAGACGGAGCAGGAGATCCTCGACGCGCTCGCGCCGGGCTACATCAACGGCCTGTCGCTGCTCGGCGGCGAGCCGATGGAGTGCGAAAACCAGCGCGCGCTCGTGCCGTTCCTGCGCCGTGTGCGCGCGGCGTATCCCGAAAAGGACGTCTGGTGCTACACCGGCTCCACGCTGGAAACGGACCTGCAAAAGGACGGCGGCCGCAACCGCTGCGAGGTTACGGACGCGTTCCTCTCGATGATCGACGTGCTCGTCGACGGCGCGTTTGTCGAAGCGCTGAAGGACATCACGCTGCGCTTTCGCGGGTCGTCGAACCAGCGGCTGATCGACATGAAGAAGACGCGGCAGCGCGGGGAGATCGTGCTGTGGACGGAGCACGGCGCCGACGGAGAATAAAAAGCGGAAGAAAGGATGGGATTTCCCATGAAGAAGATTGCGAGCTTTACGGTCAACCACGACAAGCTGCAGAAGGGGATGTACGTGTCGAGAATCGACGGCGACGTCGTCACCTACGACATCCGGATGAAAACGCCGAACGCGGGCGACTATCTCACGAACGGCGCGCTGCACACGTTTGAGCATCTGTTCGCGACGTATGCGCGCAACAGCGCGCTTTCGGACGCGGTCATCTACGTCGGCCCGATGGGCTGCCGCACCGGCTTCTACTTCCTGCTGCGCGACAGCGTCAGCCGCGCCGAGGCGCTGCGGCTCGTGCAGGAATCCTTCGCGTTCATCGAGGCGTTCGAGGGGGAGATTCCGGGCAGCCGCCGCGAGGAATGCGGCAACTATCTCGAGCACGACCTGCCGGGCGCAAAGGCCGTCGCGGCGGATATGGGCAAGGTATTGGCCGACTGGTCGCCGGAGAAAATGGACTACGAAGCGTGACCCCACAGAAAAACGGATAGACGAATATGGAAAGAGCAGCAGGTTTTCGGCCTGCTGCTCTTTTCGCTTGAGGAGGATTTCCACAGGTGCTCACCGCTGCCCGGCGCCGCTTTGCAAATGCTTCCTACATTTTCCAGATGCGCTGCCAAAAAATATTTTTGGCTTTTGTATTGACAAATACCCATTGGGGGTATATACTGAAAATACCCGGATAGGGTATATGAAAAGAAAGGAGCGTGTGCGAAATGGAACACGCCTGCTGTCATAAAACCAAACAGCGCTCGGAAGAGGAGTACAAGAAGCTGATCCACCGGCTGAACCGCATAGAGGGGCAGATCCGCGGCATCCGCGGCATGGTGGAAAAAAGCGCGTACTGTCCCGATATCCTCGTGCAGGTCGCCGCGGCGAATGCGGCGCTCAACGCCTTTACGAAGGAGCTGCTCGCCAACCACATCAAAACCTGTGTGGCGGACGACATCCGCGCGGGCCGCGATGAAACGATCGACGAGCTGGTCTGCACACTGCAGAAGCTGATGAAATAAGCGGCGGTACAGCGGAAAGGGGATTCAAAATGCAGTATGATTTTCAAATCAGAGTCACAGGCATTCTGATTGAGGACGGGAAAATTCTTCTCGTGCAGCAGAGATTGAGCGAAAACAGGGCATGGTCTCTGCCGGGCGGCCGGCTTGAGCAGGGAGAGACGCTGGAGCAGGGCGTTGTACGCGAATTCAAAGAGGAAACCGGTCTGGATGTGGCCGTTGACCAGCTTCTGTATGTGTGCGATATGAAGCATTCGGGGTATACGGCCATACACGTTACCTTTTTGCTGGATCGCGAAGGCGGCGTGCTCACGCTGCCGGACAACGCAAAGGATGAAAACCCGATTCATGATGTGCAGTTTGTGCCGATCGGGCAATTGACGGCCTATGGCTTTTCGGAAAAATTTGTGGATTTGGTCCGCAGAGGGTTCCCGAATAAAGGCAGTTATATGGGAGATAAAGAGAATATAGGGCTTGGACTTTAACAGGAAAGGAGAATCGACACAGCTATGGAACAATACACAGTCACCGGGATGAGCTGCGCGGCGTGCAGCACCCGGGTGGAAAAGGCCGTTTCGAAAGTGCCGGGCGTCACGTCCTGCTCGGTGAGCCTGCTCACGAACTCAATGGGCGTCGAGGGAACGGCTTCGCCGGAGGCGATCGTCAAGGCCGTTGAGGACGCCGGGTACGGCGCTTCGAAAAAGGGCGCGGAAAAGACCGCTTCCGCATCGGCCGCCGACGCGGAGGACGCGCTCAAGGACCGCGAAACGCCCGCGCTGAAGCGGCGGCTGATCGCATCGCTCGTTTTTCTCGTCGTTTTGATGTACATCTCGATGGGCCACATGATGTGGGGCTGGCCGCTGCCGGCTGCGCTCGCCGAAAATCACGTGGCGATGGGGCTGACGCAGCTTCTGCTGACGGTCGCCGTGATGGTGATCAACCAGAAGTTTTTCATCAGCGGCTTCAAGGGGCTGATACACGGCGCGCCGAATATGGATACGCTCGTGGCGCTCGGCTCGGGCGCGTCGTTCGTGTACAGCACCTATGCGCTGTTCGCGATGACGGATGCGCAGCTGCGCGGCGACACGGCCGGTGTCATGCAGTACATGCACGAATTTTACTTTGAGTCCGCCGCGATGATCCTGACGCTGATCACGGTCGGCAAGATGCTCGAGGCGCGCTCGAAGGGCCGCACGACCGACGCGCTCAAGGGGCTGATGAAGCTCGCGCCGAAGACGGCGGTGCTGCTGCGCGGCGGCGCCGAGGTCACAGTGCCGATCGCCGAGGTCCGAAAGGGCGACGTGTTCGTCGTCCGCCCCGGCGAGAACATCCCGGTCGACGGCGTGGTGCTTGAGGGCTCGAGCGCGGTCAACGAATCGGCGCTGACGGGCGAGAGCATCCCGGTCGACAAGGCCGCAGGCGACGCGGTCTCGGCGGCGACGATGAACCAGTCCGGCTTCCTGCGGTGCGAGGCGACGCGCGTCGGCGAGGACACGACGCTTTCGCAGATCATCCGCATGGTCAGCGACGCGGCGGCGACGAAAGCGCCGATCGCGAAGGTGGCCGATAAGGTCTCGGGCGTGTTCGTCCCGATCGTCATCGCGATCGCCGTCGTCGCCATCATCGTCTGGATGCTCGCGGGGCAGACGTTCGGCTACGCGCTGGCGCGCGGCATCTCGGTGCTCGTCATCAGCTGCCCGTGCGCGCTCGGCCTCGCGACGCCGGTCGCGATCATGGTCGGCAGCGGCATGGGCGCGAAGAACGGCATCCTCTTTAAGACCGCCGTTTCGCTCGAGGAGACCGGCAAGGTCCAGATTGTGGCGCTCGACAAAACCGGCACGATCACGAGCGGCGAGCCGCGCGTGACGGACATCCTGCCCGCCGAGGGCGTGACGGAAGCGGAGCTGCTTGCGGCGGCCGCGGCGCTCGAGAAAAAGAGCGAGCACCCGCTGGCCCGCGCGATTCTGCAGCTGGCCGGGGAGCGCGGCGTGGAGGCCGCCGAGGTCGAGAACTTTGCGGCGAAGCCCGGCAACGGCCTTGTGGCGACGCTTGCCGGCGATGCGCTCGCGGGCGGCAACCTGAAGTTCATTTCCGCGCAGGCTGCGGTGCCGGCCGCGCTGCGCACCGCGGCGGAGACGCTCGCGGAGGCCGGCAAGACGCCGCTGTTCTTCAGCCGCGCCGGCCGGTTGATCGGCATTATCGCGGTCGCGGACGTCATCAAGCCGGACAGCCCGGCGGCGGTCCGCGAGCTGCAGAACATGGGCATCCGCGTCGTGATGCTGACGGGCGACAATGCCCGCACCGCGAAGGCGATCGGCCGCGAGGCCGGCGTCGACGAGGTGATCGCCGGCGTGCTGCCCGAGGGCAAGGAGAGCGTCATCCGCGAGCTGAAGACGCAGGGCAAGGTCATGATGGTCGGCGACGGCATCAACGACGCGCCGGCACTGACGCGTGCGGACATCGGCGCGGCGATCGGCGCAGGCACGGATATTGCGATCGACGCGGCCGACGTCGTCCTGATGAAGAGCCGGCTGTCCGATGTGCCGGCGGCCATCCGCCTGAGCCGCGCGACGCTCCGGAACATCCACGAGAACCTGTTCTGGGCGTTCATCTACAACGTGATCGGCATCCCGCTGGCCGCTGGCGTGTGGATCCCGCTCTTCGGCTGGCAGCTGAACCCGATGTTCGGCGCGGCCGCGATGAGCCTTTCGAGTGTCTGCGTCGTTACAAACGCGCTCCGCCTGAATTTCTTCAATATTCGCAGTGCGAAGCGCGATAAAAAAATAAAGACCGTCGAGGTCAAAATCGAAGCAAAGGAGACTGCAACCATGGAAAAAACAATGAAAATCGAAGGCATGATGTGCGCGCACTGCGAGGCGCGGGTCAAGAAGTGTTTGGAGGCGCTGCCCCAGGTCGACGAGGCCGTTGTCAGCCACGAGCAGGGCACGGCCGTCCTCAAGCTGAATGCGGACGTTTCGGACGACGTTCTCAAAAAGGCCGTCGAGGACCAGGGCTACGAGGTCGTCGGCTGAGCCGAAAACAGTTGACACCGGCCGATTTCATGATAAAATATCGGTAAGCGGTTTTTCGCACAGACAAAAGGAATCCGGCCTGTCCGGCGCGCTTTTCCACGCAAGTGGAAAGCGGCGGGCAGGCGGCCGGCAGTCCCCGATGCGCGTCGCGCAGCGGGGACTGTTTTTGTTCAAAATATTTTACAAACTGTTCATATGGCCTTATTTTTTCGGTAAGAATCGCTTCCTATAATGAGCAATATAATTCTTACAAAAATCTTACGAACAGACGGGATTGGAGTTTACCCACATGGCAAGAGAGCGCTATCTGCTGAACGATACGGAGGATACCATCCACCAAAATCAGATCAAACCGACCACGGGCAAGGAAAAGCGGGAGAACTGGTGGTTTTACCACAAGGTGCACCTGATCGTCGGCGTCATCGCCGTCGTCTTTGCCGTCGCGATCGTGTGGTCGTTTGTGTCGAAGGACAACCCGGACTACAACGTCGCGATCATGACGGAATATGTGCTGCCGACGGATCTGCAGCTTGATCTCGAGGAGCACATCGAGCAGTATGCGGACGACCGCAACGGCGACGGCGAGGTCATGGTTCAGCTTCTGTATTACACATTCCCGACAGGCGGCACGTCGGATTACGATATCGCGCAGCTGCAGGCCTCCTTCGTCAAGTTTGCGGCGGATGCGAACGCCGGCGACACCATGATCTTCCTCTACGACGACGCGAGCTACAATTATCTGGACCAGAACGATATGGACGGCTTCTTCGGCCCGGTGGACGATTCCGGCGAGGAGTACGTGCTCTTTTCGGACATGGCGGGGCTGAATAATCTGCAGCTCAACCATTATGCGGAGGAGGGCGATCTGGAAACCGTGATGAATGTGCTCGGCAGCCTGAAGGTGGCCGTCCGTTCAACAGACGCTTCGGTATTCGAGAAGGAGGAGATCGCCGCGTACAGGCAGGACAGCATCGCGCTGTTTGAGCGCCTGAAAACCGGAGAAAAGCCGCAGACCGCGGCGGAATAAGGCGATAGGACGGACGATGCGCAGCGTGCGGCGCACCGTCCGCCTTTTTTCTTTGACACCGCCGCGTATTGGCGATATAATAGAGCCATATTATGGCTTTGAGGGGCGGTATGCGGCGCCGCGTGCCGCCCGGGAGCTGCCGGGCGTCGACTCCGTCGACTCCGGCGGTTCCGGCCGGGGAGAAAGGAAAGCCCCGCGGCGCGGGGCGAGGTGACGGATATGCATGAAGAAGGCGTGGCGATTTTTGACTCCACCCTGCGGGACGGCGCGCAGGGCAAGGGCATCTCCTTTTCGGTCGAGGATAAGCTGCAGATCGTGCGGCTGCTGGACCGCCTCGGCGTCGCTTACATCGAGGCCGGCAATCCGGGCTCCAACCCGAAGGACCTTGCGTTTTTCGAGCGGGCTGCACGCCTTGCGCTGCAAAACGCGCAGCTCGTCTCCTTCGGCAGCACCTGCCGCAAGGGCTGCGCGCCGGAGGCGGACGGGAACCTGCGCGCCCTGCTCGAGAGCGGCACCGAAACCTGCGTGGTGTTCGGCAAGTGCTGGCGCTTCCACGTGGACCACGTGCTCGAGACGACCGAGGACGAAAACCTGCGCATGATCCGCGAGAGCGTGCGCTTCCTCACGGAAAACGGCCGGCGCGTGATCTTCGACGCCGAGCATTTCTTCGACGGCTTCCTCGACGACCGCGCCTTTGCGATGCGCGCGGCGCAGGCGGCCGTCGAGGGCGGGGCGGAGACCGTGTGCCTGTGCGATACGAACGGCGGCGTGTTCCCGGAGGACGCGAAGCACATCGTCGCGTACGCCGCGTCGCACCTCGGCGTGCCCGTCGCGGTGCACTTCCACGATGACTGCGGTATGGCGATCGCGAACAGCATCCTCGCGGTCTCCGCGGGCGCCGTGCAGGTGCAGGGCACGTTCCTCGGCTTCGGCGAGCGATGCGGCAACGCGAACCTCTCGGCGATCATCCCGGATCTGCAGCTCAAGCGCGGCATCCCGTGCATCCCGCAGGAGAACATCGCGCTTCTGACGCGCTACGCGCACGAGCTCGCGTCGATCGCAAATGTCGAGGTGCCCGCCGGCATGCCGTATGTCGGCAGCCACGCGTTCACGCACAAGGCCGGCATGCACGCGGACGGCGTCATCAAGGCGCCGCGGTCGTTTGAGCATGTCGACCCGTTCCTCGTCGGCAACAAGCGGCGGTTCCCGACCTCGGAGATCAGCGGGCGCGCCGTCGTGTTTGCCCGCGTGAAGCAGATTCTGCCCGCGCTTGCGCTGCATTCCGAGGAGACCGAGCGGATCCTCGGGGAGATCAAGCGGCTCGAGATGGCGGGCTATCAGTTCGAAGGGGCCGACGCGAGCTTCGAGCTGCTCGTGCGGCGGCTGATGGGGCTTTACAACCCGTACTTCGAGCTGAAATACTACAAGATCTATTCCGGCGCGGGCGCGGGCGAGGAGGCCGGCGCGAGCGCCATGGTCAAGGTGCGCGTCGGCGAGGAGATCCAGCTCATGGCGGGCGAGGGCAACGGCCCGGTGAACGCGCTCGACATTGCGCTGCGCAAGGCGCTCGGCGTGTTTTACCCGGTGCTGAACCGCGTCAAGCTGACGGACTACAAGGTCCGCGTGCTGGACGGCCGCAGCGCGACGGCCTCCCGCGTGCGCGTTCTGATCACCTCGACGGACGGCGCGAGCACGTTTACGACCGTCGGCGTTTCCGGCGACGTCGTGGACGCGAGCTTTCAGGCGCTGCAGGACTCCGTCGAGTACCTGCTGCTGAAGACCGGCGCGCGGCCGCACGGGGCGGAGCCTGCATAAGCGCTGCGCGGCAAGCGTTGCGCTGCGGCGGAAAATACGAGTGAATACGCGCCTGCGCGGCTCCATCGGGAGCGCGCGGCGCGTCAGAAAGGATAGAATATGGCTATGAAACTGAAAGAGCTTCTGTCGGCGATCGAATACCGGGCGGAGAACGTGCCGGACGTCGAGATCTGCGACCTCGTGTACGACTCGAGAAAGGCCGTGCCGGGCTGCGCGTTCGTCTGCCTGCGCGGCGCGAACGCGGACGGCCACCGCTACGCCGCGATGGCGGCGGAGAAGGGCGCCGCGGTCATCATCGCCGAGGAGCCTGTGGAGGCCGCGGCGCCGGTGATTCTGACGGACAACACGCGGCGCGCGCTCGCGCTGCTCAGCGCCGAGTTCTTCGGCCACCCGGCAAACGCGCTGACGATGATCGGCATCACGGGCACAAAGGGCAAGACGACGACCGCGTTCATGGTGCGGGCGATTCTGGAGGCCGCCGGGCGCAAAACCGGCGTCATCGGCACGATCGGCGTGCTCTACGGCGACCGCCTGATCCAGACGGACAACACGACGCCCGAAAGCTACGAGGTGCAGAAATACCTGCGTGAAATGGCGGATGCGGGCTGCGACGCCTGCGTGATGGAGGTCTCCTCGATCGGCCTGCGCGACCACCGCGTGGCGGGCTTCGCGTTCGACCTCGGCCTGTTCACGAATTTTTCGGAAGACCACATCGGCGGTGTGGAGCACAAGGACATGGCGGAGTACATGGCCTGCAAGAGCCTCCTGTTCCGCATGTGCCGCACCGGCGTGATCAATATCGACGATCCGAACTGGAAAGGGATCGTCGAGGGCCACACCTGCGCGCTCGTCACGTACGGCTATGACGAAACGGCCGACTTCGTCGCGCACGGCGCAGAGCTCGTCACGACGCCAAATTTCCTCGGCGTGCGCTTTTCGGTCACCGGCAGGCGCAGCTTTACGGCGGACGTCGCGATCCCCGGCAGATTCAACGTGTACAATGCGCTGTGCGCCGTCGCGGCGTGCAGCCGGCTCGATGTGCCGGACGCGGCGATGCAGGCCGGCCTGCGCGCCGTAAAGGTCAAGGGCCGCATGGAGCCGGTCGAGATGCCCGGCGACTTCACGCTGCTCATTGACTATGCGCACAATGCGGTCAGCATGGAGAGCATGCTGAAGACGCTGCGCGCCTACAACCCGAAGCGGCTCGTCTGCATGTTCGGCGCGGGCGGCAACCGCCCGAAGGTGCGCCGTTTTGAAATGGGCGAGGCGAGCGGCCGGCTCGCCGACCTCTCGGTCATCACGGCGGACAATTCCCGCTTTGAAAACGTGCTGGACATCATCGAGGACATCAAGGTCGGCATGCACAAGACGGACGGCAAATACGTCACGATCCCGGACCGCCGCGAGGCGATCCGCTGGTGCATCGAAAACGCGCAGCCCGGCGACATCATCGTGCTGGCCGGCAAGGGGCACGAGGACTACCAGGAGATCGAGGGCGTGAAGCATCCGTTTGACGAGCGCGTCGTCATCCGCGAGATCCTCGCGTCGCTGAAAACGGAGAAAAACAGCGCGGAATGATCTGCGCTTCTGGCTTCGGGCGGCTTTGCGGCGGCGTATGCGCCGGCCGCATCGGGGCCCGGAAAGGACAGGTGGAATCCAATGAAAATGACAGTGGCAGAAATCGCCGCGCTCTGCGGCGGCCGCCTTGAGGGCGACGGCAGCGCGGTGGTCACGGCCTTTTACACGGACAGCCGCGAGACGCAGCCGGGGAAGATGTTCGTGCCGATCCGCGGCGAGAGAACGGACGCGCACCACTTCATCCCGCAGGTTTTTGCGGCGGGCGCGGCGGCGACGTTTTCCGAGGTGCTGCTCGAAGACCCGGCGGGGCCGGTCGTCTATGTCGCGGATTCCCGCGCGGCGCTGCAGAAGGTCGCGGCGTGCTACCGCGAGCGCTTCTCGATCCCGGTGATCGGCATCACGGGCAGCGTCGGCAAGACGACGACGAAGGAGATGGTCGCGCTGGCCGTGTCGGCCGGACTGCGGACGATGAAGACGGCTGGCAACGCGAACAGCCAGATCGGCCTGCCGATGACGGTGCTGCGCATCGCGCCGGAAGACGAGGCCGCGGTCGTCGAGATGGGCGTCAGCATGCCCGGCGAGATGGCGCGCATTGCGCGCGTCGCAAAGCCGACCGTCGCCGTGATCACGAACATCGGCGTCTCGCACATCGAGTTTATGAAGACGCGCGAGAACATCCTCGCGGAGAAATTCCGCATTGCGGATTACCTGCCGGCGGGCGGCGCCGTGTTTGTCAACGGCGACGACGACCTGCTCGGGGCGCTCGAGAGCACGCCGGAGAAGCAGATCGTGCGGTTCGGCCTCGGCGAGAACTGCGCGTGGCGCGCGGTCGAGCTCGATGCGGACGCTTACGGCACGCGCTTTGTCTGCCTGCACGACGGCCGGAGGACGCCGGTGTATGTGCCGGCGGCGGGCGAGCACAATGTGCGCAACGCGCTGGCGGCGCTCGCGGTGGCCGACGCCGTCGGCGTGCCGCAGGAGGCGGCCGCGCACGCCGTCGCGCAGTATGAGCCGCCGGCGATGCGCCAGCAGATCCGCGAGGCGGGCGGCGTGACGCTGATCGACGATACATACAACGCGAGCCCGGATTCGATGCGCGCATCGCTGAAGATCCTTTCCGACCTGAAGGTGTCGGGCAAGCGGTATGCGGTGCTCGCCGACATGCTCGAGCTCGGCGACTACGCGGTGCAGGGGCACCGTTCGACCGGCGCGTTTGCGGCGGAGTGCGGCGTGGACTGCGTGGTCGGCGTCGGCCCGCTTGCGAAATACATCGTCGAGGGCTTCGGGCCGTCCGGCGTGTGGTTTGCGTCGAACGCGGAGGCCGCGGCGTACCTGAAAACGCAGGTCCGTCCGGGCGACGCAGTGCTCTGCAAGGGCTCGCGCAGCATGCACACGGACGAGATCATCCGGGCGCTCGCCGCGGGCTGAGCGGGCGAAAAGGGAAACGCTTCGCGGCACAGCGGCGGAGCACGGGAAAGGAGGACGCAATGAACAGAATGGAGGAACTGGACCGGCAGCTTCGTCTGCTGCAGGACCAGATGGCGAAGAAAAACCGGCTGGAGGCGCGCCGCCGCAGCCTGCAGAAGCAGCTTCCGCCGCTCGAGGAAAAGGAGCGCGCGCTGCGCAGCCGCCTGTATGCGGAGCAGGCCGACGTCGACCGGCTGAACCGCCGCAGCCTCGCCACGCTTTTCTATGCGGTGACGGGGCAGAAGGCCGGAAAGCTCGAAATCGAGGAGCGCGAGGCGTATGAGGCCGCCGTGCGCCACGACGCGGCGGTCCGCGAGATCGAAAGCGTGCAGGAGGATCTGCGCCGCACCGCGGCCGGGCTGCATGCGGTGGCCGACTGCGAGCGCCGCTATGCGGAGGCGCTCGAGCAGAAAAAGCAGGCGATCCGCGAGGCGGGCGGCGCCGAGGCGGAGCGCATCGGGCAGCTTGAAAACGAGCTTGCCGCCTGCACGAACATGAAGCGCGAGATCGAGGAGGCGATCCAGGCCGGCCGTCTGGCGCAGGGCATGGCGGACGCGGTGCTCGGCAGTCTGGACAGCGCCGAAAACTGGGGAACCTGGGACCTGCTCGGCGGCGGCTTCGTGGCCGACATTGTCAAGCACGACAAGCTCGACAGCGCGCAGGAGCAGGTCGAGCGGCTGCAGGTGCAGCTGCGCCGGTTCGGCACCGAGCTTGCGGACGTTGCGGAATTCGCCGGCATGCAGGTGCGCATAGAGGGCTTTCTGCGCTTTGCCGATTACTTTTTTGACGATCTCTTTTCGGCCTGGGCGGTGCTGGACCGCGTGGGCCGGTCGAAAGAGCAGGTGCAGAACGTGCGGCAGCAGATTCAGGAAGCGCTGAACCGGCTTGCCGCGATGCAGAACGAAGCCGAGCGCACGGCGCTGCGGCTGCAGGGCAGGCTGCACACGCTCGTTCTGGGCCGGTAAAGGAACCGCCGTGCCGCCCTGCGGGGTGGAGCCGACGGATGGAATGGGACAAATGATCTTCAGGGAGGACAACATGATTGCGAGACTTTTGAAGCCGGAGGAAAGCTGGCGCTGGAACCAGGTGATGGCCGTCGCCTTCGAGGGCGACTTCGACCTCGAAAAGGCCAAGGCCGAGGCGGCGCGCGAGAAAACGGAGGAGGAGCTGCGCGAGCAGGCGCGGAACCGCTGCTTCGGCGCGCTTTCCGACGATGGGAAAATTTTGTACGGCTGCGTGAACAGCCGGGAATACACGTGCCGCTTTGACGGCGGCGCGTACAAGCTCGGCGGCATCGGCGGCGTTTCCACGCTGCCGCCCTACCGGCACAACGGGGCGATCCGCGCGAGCCTTTCGGCTTCGCTGCGCGACATGTATGAAAACGGCTTTACGTTTTCCTATCTATTCCCGTTCAGTACGCGATATTACCGTAAGTTCGGTTACGAAGCCGCGGCCGAAGCACGCGAATGGACGCTTCAGCTTTCTGCGCTCAGCCCGAAAGACGTTGGCGGCACGATCGAGCAGATTTTCCCGGGCGGAGATTTTTCCCCGCTTCTGGAGATACATAAGGCCTGTTTCGCGGACTGCAACATGTCCGTTGTGCGCGACCGGTATGACGCAGATTTGGAAAAGGCCAATCTGATGAACGAGCAGCGCTACGTCTATGTGTGGCGCAACAATGTGGGTGTGCCGCGCGGCCTGATGATTACACATAAGAAGGAAACGCCTGAGGGCACCATTCTCGACTGTAGCCACAATTTTGGCGCTGGCAACGGGAATGATTTCCTGTTTTGCGATATGGAGGCGCTTTCGGCGCTGCTGTTCTTTGCAAAATCGGCTTTTTCCTCGGATTACGACAAGATCCGCTTCATGACGCGCCGCGAGGCCGATTTGTCCGTGCTCATCGGCGACAACAACGAGTCCACGTGTCGGATGTTCTGGAACGGCATGCTGCGCGTCGTGAACGTGCGCCGCGTGCTGGAAAACTGCAACTGCCGCGGCACGGGCTGCGTCCGCATCGCGGTGGAGGATACGATCCTGCCTGAAAACTGCGGCACATGGAAGCTGACTTTTGCACCGGGCCAGGTGAATTTTGTGGAAAAAACGGAGGAGCAGCCCGACGTTTCCCTGACGATCAACGCGTTTTCGGCGCTGATCTGCGGTGCGCGCGATGTGCATTCCCTCGCGTGGATACCGGACGCTGTCGTACATAATGCAGCGGCGCCATTCGCCGGCGTGTTCTACGCGAAGCCGTGCTTCATGCTGGACCTGTTCTGATGCGGCAGCCTGCTTCCGGTACGGTCCGGACAAAAAAACAGAAAAAGGGCCGAAGCGGGGAAAACCCGGCTTTGGCCTTTTTCTGTGTGTATCTGTGTTATCAGGAGAGATTCAACTTCTTTTTGAGGAAATACCGGCACAAGAGGAACTGCACGACGAGCAGGCCGGCGATGAGCAGGAGGTTGAGCGCCATGGACAGGAAGAACGTGTCCTGCAGGATGCGCAGGCTCGTGTCGGTCGAGCGGAACGACGCGAACATCACCGGCACGGTGAGCATCTGCGAAAGGAAGCTGACCGCAAACTGCATGCCGATGTAGATGCCGATGGAGGCGAGCAGCTTGTGCCGCCCGCAGGCCTGCCCGATGCTGATCGCGCTGTACGATTGCAGAATGCCGTGGGCCGCGCAGAGCGGCAGCGCAACCAGGAATTCCGCAAAGTAGGCGCCCCAGAAGGGGTACTCGGAAATGTTGCGGAAAAAGCTTTCGGGGAACAGCTGCAGCACCTCGAGCGTGCTGCGCACGTCGAAGGACATGAAGAACAGGACGCCGAGCACGATGGCCAGCAGCGCCGTCGCGGCCTCCCAGATCAGCGCGACCAGAAGCTTCGAGAAGATGACTTGCTCGGTTTTGACCGGCAGCGTAAACGTCAGGTAGCCCTCGTCGGTCGCTGTGCTGCGGTAAAAGCGGATCGCCGAAAACAGCAGCGGAAGGCAGAACAGTGCGAAAATCGCGAGAACCGTCAGGAAGCAGAGCATGAACACGGAACCGGCGGAAAGGATTTTTGCAAATTCCAGATTCGTGTTGTCGAGCACGGTCAGGCCGAAGATGGAGAGCCGATCGACGATGAGCAGCGCGGCAAAGATGCAGTAGGCGGAGAGGAAGAGCCGCGCCGACGACCGGAATTCGTATTTCATCAGTTTCACCAGCATCGGAACACCTCCCGGAACAGTTCGTCCACGCTCTTTCCGTAGTTCTGGTGGACGGCCTCGACGCTCGAGGCCAGAACGACCTGGCCGTTTTGGATGAAGACGACGTCGTCCAGCACGCGCTCGATGTCGCGGATCAAATGCGTGGAGAGCAGGATCGTCGCGCCGCGCTCATAATTCGAGAGGATCGTATTCAGTATGTAGTCCCGCGCGGCGGGGTCCACGCCGCCGATCGGCTCGTCGAGCAGATACAGGCGCGCGGCGCGGCTCATGACGAGAATGAGCTGCACCTTTTCGAGCGTGCCCTTGCTCATGGTGCCGAGCGTCTTTTTCGGGTCGATCTGCAAACTGTGCAGCATCTCTTCGGCGCGCTCGGGGCGGAAATCGTCGTAAAAATCCTCGAAAAGCTCGATCGCGTCCGTGACGCGCATCCAGCGGCTCAGATACGTGCGCTCCGGCAGATAGGAGACGATGCGCTTCGTTTCGGGGCCGGGCAGCATCCCGTCGATGCGCACCTCGCCGGCCGTCGGCGTGAGCAGGCCGTTCGCGAGCTTGATCAGCGTGCTCTTGCCCGAACCGTTCGGCCCGAGCAGCCCCACGATGCGCCCGGGCATGATCGAAAGCGTCAGCCCGTTCAGGGCCGGAAAAGCGCCGTATTGCTTGCAAAGCCCTGTGCATTGCAGAATCGGCATCATGGCAAATCACCTTACCTTCCCGGCGGCTTCCGGCGGGCGGCGCATAAGCTGCGGCGGGCCCGTCGGAAACCGCGCGGATTCAAATCTCTTTTTTCAAGTTTTCTGTCTCCTACAATAATATAACCGGGTCAACTTGTCAATGGTTTGGCGGGTTCTTAAAGGAATTGTAAGCTTCTTGACTAAAATATGAAAAAAGCGGCGCCCAAATGCGGAGCGCCGCCGGATTTTCATTCGGCCTGCAGGTGGAGGAGGTGCGCGATGCCCGGGATGCTTTCGCCCTGCTGGGAGGAGGTCGTGGACATCAGCGCGCCGGTCGCCATGAACAGGATGCTGCGCAGCTCGCCGCGCGCCATGCGGTTCAGGATGTGCCCGCACAGCACGCTGGCGGAGCAGCCGCAGCCCGAGCCGCCCGCGTGCACGTCCTGCGTTTCGCGGTCGTAGAGGAGCAGGCCGCAGTCGTCGTGGTTCTCGAGATGCACGCCGTTTTCCGCAAGCAGGTCGCGCAGCAGCGCGGTGCCCACGGCGCCGAGGTCTCCGGTGTAGATGCGGTCGTAATCCGCAGGGCCGGTCGCGGTGTCGGCGAAGAAGTCGAGCAGCGTCTGCGCTGCGGCGGGCGCCATTGCGGCGCCCATGTTCGCCACGTCGGTTACGCCGAAATCCTTGATGCGCCCGACCGTCGCGTGGTGGACGCGGATGCCTTTCCCGTAGCCGAGCACGGCGCTGCCGGAGGCCGTCGCGGTCCACTGTGCCGTCGGGGTGCGCTGGCTGCCGTACTCGAGCGGCGTGCGGAACTGACGCTCCGCCGTGCAGAAGTGCGAGGAGGTCACGGCGCAGGCGTAGTTTGCCGCGCCGCTCTCCACCGCGATCGAAGCCATCAGCAGCGTCTGCGCCATCGTGGAGCACGCGCCGTACTGCCCGAGAAAGGGGATGTCCATCTCGCGCAGGCCGAAGGTGCTCGAGATGCACTGGTTCAGCAGGTCGCCGGCGAAGATCATACTGATGTCGCTCTTTTCGAGCCCGGCCTTGCGGATCGCGAGCGTGGCCGCCTCCGTCTGCAGCATGCTTTCCGCCTTTTCCCAGCTCTCCTGCGCGAGGTAGGAGTCGAGGAAGGTCTGGTCGAAGTCGCGTGCGAGCGGGCCCTCGGCCTCCTTTTTGCCGCCGACTGCCGCGTGCCCGAGGATCCTCGGGCAGCGCTCAAAGAGAATCGTATATTTGCCGAGCCTTTTCACGAAGCTCTCACCCTTTCCTGCAAAATTTGCGCCGTTTCTAGCCCTGAAACAGCCCGATCACGTACAGAACGACGCCGTAAAACACCGAGGCCGAAAGGCCGAACACCAGCACCGGGCCGGAGACGACGAACATCTTCGAGCCGAGGCCGGTGACGAAGCCCTCGCTTTTGAACTCCAGCGCGGGGGAGACCATCGAGTTGGCAAACCCCGTGATCGGCACAAGCGTGCCCGCGCCCGCGTACTTGGCGATATTGTCGTATACGCCGCAGGCGGTCAGCGCGGCGGAGAGGAAAATCAGCGAGATGGAGACGAAGGTGCGCGCGTCCTGCAGCGTGAAGCCGAGCAGCATGAAGAGGTCTGCAAGGCCCTGCCCGAGCGTGCAGATCGCTCCGCCGAACAGGAAGGCGAAGAGGCAGTCTTTCAGAACGGGCGAGCGCGGCGAGGCCTTCTGCACCATCGCGTCGTATTCCCGCGCGGATTTCGTTTTCATGGCACACGTCCTTTCTGCAGGGCGAAGCAGCCTGCATGAATCTTTCGCTATTGTTTCCCGCAAAATAAAATCCATGCAAAAAAGCTTTCCGAAATCGTATCGGAAAGCTTTTTCGCGGCTTATTCAGCCGATGTTTTGTTTTTCATCGGTGTGCCGGTGAAGATTATCTTCTTTGGCCCGCCTTCTTCTGCATACGGAAGTATACGAGCGTGACGGTCAGGCACGCGGCGCCGATGCACAGGATGACAACCCACATGACGAGGTTCGTGGTGTCGCCGGTCTGCGGCGCACTGCTCTCCGGCGCCGGGGTCGGCGTCACGGCAGCCGTAGGCTCCGCAGTCGGAGCGGTGGTCGGCTCTGTCGTAGGTGCAGGCGTAGGCTCTGTGGTCGGCGCCGGCGAGGGCTCCGTGGAGGGAACCGGTGTCGGATCGGTGCTCGGCGAGGGCTCCGGCTTCTTAACCGTGTACGAAACAGTGGGCTTCAGGAAATCTTCCGGCTCGCCCGCTGTGCCGTTGGAGTCTACCGGGTACAGCGTAGCGCTGTTGTTCGTGTAGAGTCCGCCGTAGCCCTGGCTGCCGTCCTTATCGTACTGGCCGTACGTGCCGGGTTCGGTCTTCGGGTTCGCGAGCTTCACGGTATACGTGAGCGTGACCGGCTCGAAGTTCGAAACCGGAACATTGATCTGCCAGACGAAGTGCTCGTCCGTTACGCCCTCGCTGCCGTTTGCATAGTAGGTCAGCACATAGGGATACTCGCCATCTCTCAGCTCGCCGAAGCCGTAGGACGTATCATTGATCTTCGTGGTCTTGAGCGTTTCGCCGCCGACGGTCATCGTGAGGTTCGCCGCGTCATTGACGAAGTCGAAATTGTAATCATCGGTATAGCCGATGACGTCCACAACCGTAGAGCCCGCATCGAGC
>HHCFR02800__coassemble_1321_pt1 | contig 23960 bp, 27 predicted proteins | sample HHCFR02800__metabat2_low_PE_068 | metagenome-assembled genome bin HHCFR02800
TACATCTTCAGGTTCATCAGCGCCGAAACCGGGCCGGTCACATAGCCGGAATACGAGGCGAACGCGAACACGGCGCCAATCGTCAGGCTGCCGCTGCAAATCAGGATGCCGCCGAGCAGGTAGAGCAGCAGCGTGACGCCCCACTCGAGCAGCGATTCCCAAAGGCTGTTCCACGCGTCGATCATCGTGCTCTTTTTCTGCAGGCGCAGCACGGTTTCCTGCTTTTCCCGAAACGCCCTGTCCCGGCTCGCAAACAGGTTCCACAGCTTGATCTCGTCGACGCCGTTGAGGTTGTCCCCAAACCAGCGCGAAAAATCGCGGCTCGATTCGATCATCTCGTCCATGGCGCGCTCCTGCCGCTTCGAAAGCGTGCGCACGAGCAGAAACTTGAGCGGCACCATGGCCAGCACGACGAGCGCGAGCCGCCAGCTGATAATGAAAAGGCCGATGAGGCCGCTGAGGATGCGGAACACGTAGCTGAGGCTCAGGATCGTATAGCGGTCGGTGATCGACGAGACCTGCGAGACGTCCATTTGCAGAAAACTCAGGATCTCCGCGTTGTTCTTGTCCTCAAAATAGCTTTTCTTCAGGTGCAGCAGCTTCTGGAAGGCCTGCTGAAACACCGTGTAGAACGAGGCGTTGTGCACGTCGGCAAAGAAGCGCGTCTGCAGCATTTCCGCGCCCTGGTTCAGCAGCACGAGCGCCGCCAGAACCAGCACGGAGCGCACGAGCACCGCCATGTCCTTCTGCAGCATGCCGTCGTCTGTGATCGACTGGATCACGAGCGGCTGCAGAAAGCCGATGACCGTACAGCCCGCGAGCAGAAGGCCCGCAAGCACGAATTCCCTTTTAAAGGGCTTCAGGTAGGACAGGATGCGCAGCACAGCCGCGCGGTTTTCCCGCTTCACAACCGCCGCCCCCGCCGTGCGGAACGTGCGCCTGCGTGCGGCGTTCCGGCCGTTTTATTGTAAGTGTTTTTCTGCCTCAATGCCATTCCCTCCGCTTTCTGCGTGTGATCGTATACAGTATAGCATTTTGCGGCACGGGAATCAATCGCCGGCGGCGAAAACACGGCGGCTTTCCGTTCGAAGCGATCGCGCGGCGGAAATCACTTGTCCGTCTGTTTCTTTTCGCCGGTCGTTTCCGTCAGCTTTTCGTTCAGGCGCTGACTCTGCGTCCCGAAGTAAAAGGCGATCACGACCGAAAAGACCGTGAGAAAATCCTGCCCTGTGATCTTGCCGGAGAGCGCCAGACAGGCGAATACGACCGTCAGGACGATCGTCACGATGCTCTTGACGCAGAGCAGATTGCCGAGCCTGTTCAGCAGAACCGACAGCATATTGCCGCCCCCTTTCAAAAAACATTCCACTTTAAAATATGCGCCCGGCATGCGGACGGTTCCGGCCGCCCGCGAACGCGGGAAAAGCGTCTCCGCACATGAAACATATTGCCGTGCGCGGCGCGGTGTGGTATAATAAACCTGAAAAGCGCTGCGGCGGGTGCGCTGCCGCCGCGGCCGGCCCGCAGGGGCATTGGGGAAAGCGCGCGTTTTATCGAAAGGAGTAAGCGCATGAAAACGATTCGCATCGGATCCGGAGCCGGCTACGGTGGCGACCGGATCGAGCCGGCTGTCGACCTGATGGAGCGGGGCAGCCTGGACTACATTATTTTCGAGTGTCTCGCGGAAAGGACCATCGCGCTGGCACAGCTGCGCAAAAGCAAGGACCCGGACAAGGGCTACAACGACCTGTTCGAATACCGCATGCAGCGCATCCTGCCGGTGCTGGCCCGCAAGAAGGTCAAGGTCATCACCAACATGGGTGCGGCCAACCCGCTTTCCGCCATGCGCAAAGCGGCGGAAATGGCGGAATCGCTCGGCCTGCACGGCCTGAAGATCGCGGCCGTCACCGGCGACGACGTCTTCGACCGGCTGGACCGCTACGCCGACTGCACGGTGATCGAGACGGGGCAGCCGCTGCGCGCGCTTCAGGGGGAGAAGCTCTCCGCCAACGCCTACATCGGCGCCGCCGGCATCGTGGAGGCGCTCCAAAACGGCGCGGACGTCATCATCACCGGCCGCGTTGCGGACCCGGCGCTCGTCGTCGGGCCGCTCGTCTACGAATTCGGGTATTCCTTCGAGGATTACGACATGCTCGGCAAGTGCACGATCGCCGGGCACCTGCTCGAATGCGCCGGGCAGGTCACCGGCGGCTATTTCTGCGACCCGGGCAAGAAGGACGTGCCCGAGCTGTGGAACCTCGGTTTTCCCATCGCCGAGTTTTCCGAGGACGGCGGGCTGGTGATCACAAAGCTCAGCCGGACCGGTGGCGTCGTGAACGAAATGACCTGCAAGGAGCAGATCGTCTACGAGCTGCAGGACCCCGCCCGCTACTTCACGCCGGACTGCACGGCGGATTTCAGCGGGGTCGCCGTGCATCAGGAGGGGAAGGACCGCGTGCGCGTCACCGGCGTGACGGGACGCAAACACAACGGCATGTACAAGACGAGCATCGGCTACCGCGACTGCTGGATCGGCGAGGGACAGATCAGCTACGGCGGCTCCACGGCGCTGGCGCGCGCCCGGCTCGCGGCGGAAATCATCCGCAAGCGGCTGGAGATCGTCGGCTGCGCGTACGAGGAGCTGCGCATCGACGAGATGGGCGTCAACGCCCTGTACCGCGACGCGGTGAGCAGCCGCATCGCCGAAGCGCCGCCTGTGGAGGTGCGCCTGCGCGTGGCGGCCCGCACAAAGGACCGCGCGAACGCCGAAATCATCGGCAACGAGGTGGAGGCGCTGTACACCAACGGCCCGGCTGGGGGCGGCGGCGCCGTGAAGTCGGTGCGGGAGATCATCTCGATCGCGTCGATTTTGATCCCGCGGGAGGACGTTCAGATTCATGTGGAGTACAAGGAGGTTGGCGTATGAAGCTGCGTGAAATCGCGCATTCGAGAACCGGCGACAAGGGGAACATCTCGGTGATTTCCGTGATCGCCTACAAGCCCGAGGATTTCGACCGCATCCGGCAGAGCGTCACGGCGGAGGCCGTTGCGGCGTACTTCAAAGAGATCGTCCACGGCAAGGTGACGCGCTACGAGCTGCCGAATATCCACGCGCTGAATTTCGTCATGGAGGACGCGCTCGGCGGCGGGGTCACCCGCTCGCTGGCGGTGGATATGCACGGCAAGACGCTCGGCTTCGCGCTGCTCGAAATGGAAATATAGCGCCGCCGCGTGCGGGGATGCCGTCTCATTGGCCAGGCCTGCAGCCCTTCTTCGGGGGCCGCAGGCTTTTTTGCACCTTCCCGCAAAAATCGCAGAAAACAGTTGCATTTGCGGGGACAAAGGGATACAATCGATAGTTGAAATACCCCAACGCAGGCAGCGCCGCGCCCGGCCTTTCGGCGCAGCGGGACAGGAGGAACCATGAACAAGGAATTTTATCAAGGCAACCGGGAAAAGCTCTACGCCCAGATGAAGGAAAACGCCCTGCTGGTGCTGTTCTCCGGCACAGAGGTGCGCAAGACAAACGACGAGTTTTACCCGTTTTACACAAACCGCAACTTTCTCTACCTCACGGGTCTCGACCAGAAGGAGCTCGCGCTGATCGCCCGAAAGGACGACGCGGGCCGGGTGACGGAGAAGGTCTATATCCTGCCGCCCGACTGGCTGGTCGAGCGCTGGAGCGGCGAGCGCATCAAGGCGGCGGAAGCCGCGGAGCGCTCCGGCATCGCGGACGTCGGCTACACGGACAGCTTTGAAGCGGAGCTGCACCGGCTCGCGACGAGCGGCAATTACCAGTACCTCTACCTGGACCTGTTCCGGGTCTCTCCCACCGACCGCGACGAGCCCGCGCACCGCCTGCTGAAGCGCGTCACCTCGGACTACCCGTACCTGCAGATTGAAAACGCCAACGCGCTGATCCGCCGCATGCGCACGATCAAGCAGCCCTGCGAGCTCGAAGCCATGCGCAGGGCGGAGGAGATCACCTGCGCGGGCATCACTGCCATGATGAAGGCCTCGAAGCCCGGCATGTACGAGTACCAGTACAAGGCCGTGTTCGACTACACGCTCGGGCAGTACGGCCCGCAGGGCCCCGCTTTCCCCTCGATCATTTCGGCGGGCAAAAACAATTTCTGCATCCATTACTACACCTACAAGGGCCAGGCCCACGACGGCGACATGGTCCTGAACGACGTCGGCGCCTGGCACGACAACCTGATGACCGACGTTTCCCGCGGCTGGCCCTGCAACGGCAAATTCAACGACCGCCAGCGCCTGCTGTACGAGATCGCCCTGCAGACCTCCGATCACATGTTTTCCATCATCCGGCCCGGCATGGCCATGAAGGACGTGGACGGCGAGTCGCACCGGTACTGCGCGGCGCTGCTGAAGGAGGCCGGCGTGCTGGACGACGTGCAAAACATCGGCCGGTACATGTGGCACGGCGGCGCGCACCACGTCGGCTTCGACGTGCACGACGCGGTGGAGACGCCGGTGCAGATCGCCCCGAACATGGTGTTCTGCGTGGACATCGGCATCTACCACGAGGAATGGGGCATCGGCTTCCGCGTGGAGGACAACTGCCTTGTGACCGAGAACGGCTGCGAAAACCTCTCCGCCGCGACGCCGCGCACCATCGACGCCATCGAGGAGACCATGCGCCGGAATTTCACGGCCTTTTAAGCGCGGGCTGTGAACCAGGTACTGATGATCGTCATGGCCGCCGGCGCCGTGCTGGGCGGCGTCGACCGCCTGCGCGGCAACAAGTGGGGCTTTGGCGACAAATTTGAATCGGGCTTTATGATGCTCGGCTCCATGGCGCTCTCGATGGCGGGGATGATCTGCCTGACCCCGGTGCTCGCGCAGGGGCTGGAGCAGGTGATCGTCCCGTTCTACCGCCTGATCGGCGTGGACCCCGCCATGTTCGGCAGCCTGCTCGCCATCGATATGGGCGGCTACCCGCTCGCCAGGGATCTGGCGGAGGACCCGCTGCTCGGCAGCTACGCCGGTCTGGTCGCCGCTTCGATTTTCGGCTGCACCATCGTGTTTACGATTCCCATCGGCATGGGGATGATCCCGCGGGCGGACCGCCCGCTCTTTGCGCAGGGCATCATGCTGGGGCTGGCGGCCATGCCGGTCGGGCTCGTGGTCGGCGGGCTGTTCTGCGGGCTCTCCCCGCTCGCCTGTTTGCACCAGAACCTGCCCGTCCTCGTTCTGGCGCTGCTGCTCCTGCTCGGGCTGTGGAAAATCCCCGACAAGCTGGTCCGCGGCTTCTGCCTGCTGGCCGAGGGCATCCGCTGGCTTGTGACCATCGGCCTTGTGCTGGCGGCGGTCGAGTCCATGACCGGCTGGAGCCCCCTGCCCGGCATGGCGCCGATCGAGGAGGCCATGGCCACCGTGTCCTCTATCGGCGTGGTTCTGCTGGGCAGCCTGCCCGCAGCGGAGCTTGTGCGCCGCCTGCTTGTGCGTCCGTTTGCCTGGCTCGGCGAACGGCTCGGCATGAAGCCCCAGAGCCTGACGGCCATGCTGGTCGGCCTTGTCAGCGCGCTGCCGACGCTCTCCATGTTCCCGGACATGGATGACCGCGGCAAGGTGGCAGCGGGCGCGTTCCTCGTCAGCGGCACCAGCCTGCTGGCGGCCCACATGGCGTTCACGATCAGCACGGAGCCCCAGATGCTGACCGCCGTCATCGCCGCAAAGCTCAGCGGCGCGCTGGCCGCCGTCCTGCTGGCGCTCTGCCTGCACCGAAAGGCCGCCTGAGCCGCTCAAATTTCTGCGCTTCCGCCCGCCGCAACGGCTTTCCGCCCGCGGCGGGCTTTTCATTTGCAAAAAATGCGGCGGCTCCAAGGGTAACCCCAGGAGCCGGCGCTCTGCGTTGCTTTTTCCATCCTACCCGTATTTATAATAAGAGCAAAAGCGGAAATCAATAGCCTTTCGGCCGCACGGCGGCGGCGCTCTGTGCCGCGCAGGAAAAATCCCCCGTTCGGGCACAGATTTTATCTGCAGTTTATAAACGGCCTGTTCCGCCTATGGTATAATCTGCTTTGGAAAGGCGGCGGCGACAACGCCGCCGTCGCCGTGCACATCAACCGGCTGCGGGAAAAGCTTGAGGAAAATCCGTCGAAGCCCCGCTACATCGAAACCGTGTGGGGCGCCGGCTATCGTTTCAGGAGGTAAGGCAGCATGTGGATTCTGTTTGCATTCGGCTCCGCCTTTTTCGCAGGCGTCACCGCCGTGCTCGCCAAGTGCGGGATTCAAAAGACCGATTCGACCGTGGCGACGGAGATCCGCACCATTGTGGTGCTCGTATTTTCGTGGCTCATGGTGTTTCTCGTCGGCTCGCAGACGCAGATCGCTTCCATCTCCGGCGGCACCTGGCTGTTCCTGGTGCTCTCCGGCCTTTCAACCGGCGCGTCGTGGCTCTGCTATTTCAAGGCGCTGCAGCTCGGCGACATCAACAAGGTCGTGCCGGTCGACAAATCGAGCGTGGTTTTGACCATGCTGCTTGCCTTTATTTTCCTGCACGAGCGCATCAGCCTGTTCGGCGGCGTCGGCATCGTCCTGATCGCCGTCGGCACATTCCTGATGATCGAGAAAAAGGACGTGGAGAAAAGGCCCGATACGCCCAAAAAGCGCTGGCTGCTCTACGCCGTGGGCTCCGCGGTGTTCGCGAGCCTCACCTCCATCCTCGGCAAGGTCGGCATCAGCGGGGTCGAGTCCAACCTCGGCACCGCGATCCGCACGGCCGTGGTGCTCGTCATGGCCTGGGCGATGGTCCCGATCGCAGGCAAGCTGCACACCGTGCGGCAGATCCCGAAGCGGGAGCTTCTGTTCATCTGCCTGTCCGGCATTGCGACCGGCGCCTCGTGGCTGTGCTACTACCGGGCGCTGCAGGACGGCCCCGCCAGCGTGGTCGTCCCCATCGACAAGCTGAGCATCCTCGTGACGGTCGCGTTTTCTTACTTCGTCTTTCACGAGCGGCTTTCAAAAAAATCCGGCGTCGGCCTCGCGCTCGTTGTGGCCGGCACGCTGGCCATGCTGTTCTGACGCCGGCGTCGTGTTTTACCTGCTGCGCCGGCGCAGGCAGAAGCGGCAGGCCGGTGCGGACGGAACCCCGCCTGAAGCATGAGCGGTTTTTCCCCGGCAGAAACGCATAGAAAAAGAGACCGTGTGCAGCACATCGCTCGCACGGTCTCTTTCCTTATTCCGCCTCATTCCGGTTTCGAAAGCTCCTCGGTCAGCTTCAAAATCTGCGGGGCCAGCTTTTCGCGCTCCTTCTTTGTAATCCGGTTGTAGACCGGGTAGGCGACGGCCACGGCAGCTATGCCGAGCACGCCGATGACGATGCCCGGGATGAACCAGTTCTGCATCCAGACCATCGTGCAGCACATGCCGACGCCCAGCAGCAGGCAGCCGATCACGCCCAGCGTGACGGACACGACGGTGCCCTTTTTCGAGGCGCTCCGGTCCAGCCGGCGCAGCTGCTCCATTTTGTCCTCTTCCTTCGGCAGGTATTTGCTCCGGATGTTCCGGATCTCCTCCTGCTGCTTCGACGAGTAGGTATACGTAAAGGTTTCGTTTTTATTTTCCACAGTCAATTCTCCTTTCACTTCTCTTGGGACGGACCGCTGTCCGCACGCAGCTTTCGGATTCGCCTTGCGGCGTGGATCACCATATAGAGGCCCATGACCGTCACGAGGACGCACACGGCCCCGCCGGTCGAGCCGATCATGGCCCGGCGGAAAAACGCGCCCTTGCTCCCGTCGTTGAACTGGGTCAGCATCGCGGTTTCGAGCGACAGCATCGAGACCAGCGCCGCGGCCAGATTGACGCCCCGCGCCGCGGCCATCACCGGGCTGCCGGATTTCCGGTCGCGCACCAGATTGACGACCGCCATAATCGTGGTGTAAAACGTGTACAGCGCGACGGCGGTGCCCGGAAACAGGAGCCTGCGCAGAATTTCTTTAAACCGCTGCATGCTGCTTTCTCCTGATCCGAACCGTGAAGGTGCTTCCCCTGCCGACCGCGCTGTTAACGGAGATGTCCCCGCCCACGATCTCGATCACCCGCTTGACGAGCGCAAGGCCCAGGCCGTTGCCCTGCGCGGCGTGGGAGGTGTCGCCCTGGTAAAACTTCTCAAAGATGTGCCGCCCCACCTCGGGCGGGATGCCGCAGCCGGTGTCCGAAACCTGCACGACGGCGAAATCGCCCGTCGTATGCAAAGAAAGCGCGAGGCTTCCGCCCGGCTCGGTAAATTTGATCGCATTGGAAAACAGGTTGTTCCAGACGAGGGAGAGCAGCTCTGCGTCGGCGTCCACCAGCACGCCCTCTTCGACGTCCGTGTCGATCTCGAGCGCCTTGCTTTCCCACGCGTTTTCAAAGGCCAGCAGGCACGCGCACAGCTGCTCGCCCAGGTCGTAGGTTTCCGCCTTCGGGTAGATCTGCTGGTTTTCCAGCTTGTTGAGCTTCAGAATATTCGTGATTAAATTGGCGAGGCGGCGGGAAGCCTCGGTGACCGACTTCGCGTATTCCAGCCGCTTCTCTTCCGGCAGGTCCGGCTGCTGCAGCATCGTGCCGTAATTCTGAATGACCGCGAGCGGCGTTTTCAGCTCGTGGGACACATTGGCGATGAAATCCGTGCGCAGCGTCTCCATGCCGGCCAGCTCCTGCGCCATCTTGTTGAGGCATTCGGCAATCGTGCCGAAGCCGTCCGCGCTGTCGATGGTGTGTATCGGCGGGATCCGGACGGAAAAATCGCCCTTCATGATCTGCTCCGCCGCCGACGTGATCTTCCGCACCGGGCGGTCCACCATGATCTTCCGGCGGATGCCGTCGATCACCGTGCACAAAAGGCTCAGCAAAAGCACGTTGAGGAAGGTGACCTTGGCCGCCTGCTCGATGTGCACCTGCGTCAGCGTCAGCCCCGTCGTCCGGGACATCATGTTCAAAAACAGGGTCATGCTGCAGCTGATGACGAACGCCATCAGCAGAAAAAAGAGCAGGTACCGCCGCAGGGCAAGCAGCCAGCGGACGCCCCTCGTCTTCTTTTCACCGCTCATTTCAGCACCGCCTTATAGCCGAGCCCGTGCACCGTCACGATCTCAAAATCGTCGCATTCCGAAAACTTGTCGCGCAGCTTCGTGATATACACATCCACCGTGCGCGGGCCGGAGGTGGACGTGCTGTCCCAGAATTCGTCCATCAGCTGCGAGCGGGTGAAGGTCTTTTTCGGGTAGGACAGCAGCTTGTAGATCAGGTTGAATTCCCGCACGGTCAGCGGGATCTCCGCGCCGCGCAGGCAGGCGGTGCGCTCCTCCGCGTCGAGCGTCAGATCGCCGACCGTCAGCTTCTTGCTCGCCGCGATTCCGGCGCGCCGCAGCAGCGCCGCAATGCGCAGCAGAAGCTCGTCGAGATCGACCGGCTTGACCATGTAATCGTCGATGCCCGCGCGGAAGCCGCGCTGCTTTGCGGCAAAGTCGTCCCGCGCCGTCATGAACAGAATCGGGATCTCCCGGTTCAGCTCCCGCACGGTCCGCGCAAATTCGAAGCCGTCCACCTCCGGCATCATAATGTCCGAAATGATCAGATCAAACAGCGCGCCGCCGTACATGGCGTCGTAGGCCTCGTTCGCGCCGAGACACCCCACCGCTTCATAGCCGTTCTGCCGCAGATACGCGCATACGGTTTTGTTCAGTTCGCGGTCGTCTTCCACAACCAGAATTTTAAACATCGTGCATGCCTCCTCATTCTTCTGCATTATACCACGGAAATGTTAAAGTTTTGTTTGTGTTTCGGCCTTTTCCGCCTCGCGTGCCGCCTGCTCCTGCGCGAGGCGCGCTTTGGCCTGCTCGACGGTCTCGCCGTCTTTCGTCAGGAATTCATCGACAAACTTATCCGATATTTTGTTGAACCCGCCGACCAGCGCCGCAGCGCCGGCCACGGCGGAGAGAATCTGCTTTGCCATGCGCGCACCCCCTTACTTCAGGCCCTTGATGACGGGGATCAGGCAGAGCAGCAGCACGATGCCGACGAGGCCGACGATGACGCCCGGAACCAGAATGTTCCAGACCATCGTCATGCACATGCCGACGCCGAAAACGATCGCGCCGAATACGCCGAGCAGCGTGATGCCGATCGCCTTGCCGGTAAAGACGATCGCGGGCTTTCCGCTCATCTTCCGCCGGACCAGAACCATGGCCAGCAGAACGACCGCGCCGATCGCGCCGATCACGATTCCCTGCGTCATGGCCGCCCATTCGGGAATCAGCGCCATGCACATGCCGAGGGCAAAGAGAATGCCGCCCACCGTACTCATAACCAACGTGATAAAATCCTTTTTCTTCATTTTGAACAACCTCCAAATCTTTTTTGTTTGCTTCCGCATTGGATGGTTTTATTTTAGGGCGGTTGTGTTTTCGAATTGATTCCGAGTTGTTTGCGTTTTATTAAAACGCGCCGTGCGGCGGGATTTTTCCGCGGGCATGGCAAACGCCCGGGCTGTGTGCCCGGGCGCCTCTGTTCGGTCCATATTCATTTTTCCGCGGCGCCGTACTGCAGGCGGATGCGGCGGAGGATCTCCACGTCCGCCGGGCAGAAATCGTACTGCGGAATCTCGTCCGGCGCGATCCACCGGATGTCGTTGTGCTCGAGCTTCTGCGGCGTGCCGGCGCGGATAACCGCGTGAAAGAGCGTCAGATGCACGAGCAGGTCGGGATAATCGTGCGTGACCGCCATGAATTCCCCGCCGACCTCCACCTCGACGCCCAGCTCCTCGCGGCATTCGCGCGCGAGCGCCGCGGGCTTCGTCTCGCCCGGCTCGACCTTGCCGCCGACGAACTCCCACAGCAGGCCGCGCGCCTTGTGCGCGGGGCGCTGGCAGATCATAAAGCGTCCGCCGTCCCAGATCAGCGCAGCGACAACCTCAGTCCGCTTTTTCACTGCGCGCCTCCTGCGGCAACAGGGACTCCCAATCGTGCGTCGCCGTGCCGTCCTCCAGAACGAGATACGGGATGCCGATGCCGCCCGCAACGCGCGCATCGTCAAACAGCGGGTTGCCGTCGCGCAGGCGCAGGAAGTCCTTCAAATTCTGCAGCTCGTCCGTAATGCTCAAAAACGTGTAGCCGACGCCGGCCGCATCCAGCGCCGCGCAGCACGCGACGCAGTCCTTGCACAGCATCGAACCGTAAATTTTCATCATGTTCCCACCCTTTTCAGTCGTAATCATTCGGCATCGGGGCTTCCGGGCAGCGCCCCTGCATATTCAGCACATACGGCCATTTTCCGCTGTCCTCGACGAGGAAGCCGCAGATCAGGCCCATGTGGCGGCGCCAGTGCCGGAACTGCCCGAGGATCAGACAGAAGCGGCTCAGCAGCGCACGGATTCCTTATACACCATGTTGGCGGTTTTGTAGGACACCGCAAAGGCCGGCTCGCCGAAATCCACCGGGTACGGCTCGCCCTCGGCTTCGCCTGCGAGCAGCTTGTTGCAGAGCGCGACCATGTCCTCAAGCTTCTCGTAGCTGTTCGGCACGTACGGCTCGCCGGGGTGCACGCCGCCCTCCTGCCGGCGGTGGCCGCCGAGGAACGCGAGCTCGGTATACCCCGGCTGCGCGAGCTTCGCCTGCAGGCGCAGCAGGTTGTCCCGGTAGGCGCTGATCGGCAGCGCCATCGGCACCTGCATCCACAGGCCGAGCGCGTCGCCGGTAAACAGGCACTTGTGCGTGCGGTCGATGAACACGACCGAGCCGGGCGTGTGGCCGCCGACCTCGGCGACCTCGATCGCCACGCCGCCGAGGTCGATCACATCGCCGTCGCGGATGTCCACGACCTGCTCCGCCGTGGAGGTGTTCTCGGGGAACGAATCCTGCACGCGCGGCAGCAGCGGCAGGTCCTTCTTTGACATGTAGAACCGCGCGAACCGGTGGCTGTGCCGCATGTGGTCGAGGTGCGCGTGCGTCACCGCAAGCTCCACGGGCAGCGCGGTCAGCGTCTGCGCGAAGGCGAGCGGGTCGCCGTCGCCGAGCCCGGTGTCGATCAGAAGCGCCTTGTCGCGGCCCTCGACGAGATACATCGAATCGTCGTTGAAGTCCTCGATGTAGAACACGCCGGGGCAGAGCATCTCCGCCTCATAGCGGTCGCGGCGCGTCCGGGAGAACATCCACTCGAGCGCTGCCGCATCGCGGTAAGCCGCCGTCCACGAGCCGTGCGGGTGCACGCCCCATTCCTTTTCCATGTAACCCGCCGGGTACTCGGTGTAGTGCACGTCGCGGTTGCCCGCGGAGCGCAGGCTCGAAACCGCCATGCGCGTGCCGACGCCGACGGCGCCGTGCGGCGAATGGTACTCCCCCGTCACCGGCACGACCGGGTCGTCTGCGGCGTGGAAGGCCCAGACCGGCACATGGCGCGCCGCGCGCACCGCGAACGGCGCCGCATAGCCGCAGATCGGCATGGCGGCGGCGATCCGCTGCGGGCAGGCCGTGAGCAGCGCCCAGGTGCCGGCGCCGCCCATCGAAACGCCGGTCACATAGATGCGGCACGCGTCGATCGCGTATTCGCGCGGCAGCGCATACAGCGTGCGGGCCAGCAGGTCGATGAACGGCACCCAGCTCATCCCCGCCGGGCACTGCGGCGCCAGCACAAAGCACGGGTGCTTCTCCTGCCATTCCGGCGCCGTAAAGACGTCGATGCCGGGCGTGAAATCGGTCACCTTCCGGATGTCGTCCCCCCATTCGCCCATACCGTGCAGAAACAGCACGAGCGGGTATTTCTCTCCCGCCGCACAGGCCGGCTCGTAGAGCGCGGCGTGCAGGTAGCGCCCTGCGGCCTTCAGTTCAATCGTTTTCACTTTCCGTTCCTCCCGTCAGATGTTTTCCAGAAGATACGGCAGCAGCCGTTCCAGCACGACCGCATAGCCGTTCGCGTACATGTGCATGCCCTCGATCGTGTATTCGGCGCGCAGGTTGCCGTTTTCGTCGGTCAGGCAGTCGAACACGTCGATATAGGTGCAGCCGAGTGCGGCCGCAAGCGCTTCCAGCTCGCCGTTCACGGCGCGCAGCTCCTCGTTCGTGCGCGCGCCGAACATGGCGGCGACCTGCTCGGGGTCCGCGCCGGGCAGCGCGCGGTTCACCGGGTAGTAGCTCAGCACATAGATTTTGGTCTCGGGCAGGCGCGCCTTGATCTGCTCCAGAATCTTCCGGTACTGCGCGAGCAGCCGCTCACGCGTATAGCCGGGGCTGCTGATGTCGTTCGTGCCGATGTTGATGAAGACCTTTTTCGGCTCGAGCGCGAAGATCGACTCCTCCATACGCCGGAGCAGGCCGTCCGTCACATCGCCGCCGATGCCGCGGTTGTAGACGCGGATGCGCGGCTCCACGTTCTGCAGCATCTCGCTGATCGGGAACAGCTCGCACAGCGACGAGCCGACAAAGACCGTCTCCCCCTTTTTCGCCACCGCGTTGAGGCAGCGGAAGTTCTGCACCTTGATTTCGTAATCCGTCATAAAAATCACCTTTCCTTATTTTTTGTGCCGGTCGGCGAAGCCGATTGCCGCTTTGCTCGTTGCGGCAAAGGCACAAATCCTATGTGAAAAAGTATTTTTCACATTAAGCTCCTCCTGCTTCGGCACCGGTTTCTCCGGCGCGGTTCTGTAGCGGGCAGCCTGATGCCGCTTCCCGTTTTTTCCATGATAGCACAAAAAAGCCGGCGGCGCAACGCCTCCGGCAAAAGTCCGCCGCGCATCACCGCTGCGGTTGTTCTCCGCGACCGTGAACGGAATTATGTAAATTCCTCCGCATTTCCCGCACACACCGGCGCAAAATAGAGAAGGCGGCTTTCCACCGGAAAGCGCGCCCCCGCGTCATTTCTTCATCTCGTACGTGCGGACAAGGCGCTCCACATCCCCTGCGGAACGGATCTCGTTCTCGTGCTCGGTCAGATAGGCCTTCACTTCCTCCGGCAGGTCGGAAAAGCGGGGCTGCCAGTCGAAAATCGTGGCGCCGAGCGCAAAATTCTCCGCTTCCCAGAACTGATTGCCGTTGTAGCTGTTCGGAAACATAAAATTCACCCCCGACGCTATTGTAAACGCCGGGGGTGAAAAGATACCTGTCAAAAGCTTACTGCTGCACCTGCTCGAAGAACTTCGCGTGGATCGCCGCGACCGCCTTGTTCGCGTCCTGCTTCTCGATGAGGACGGAGATCTTGATCTCACTCGTCGAGATCATCTGGATATTGACGTTCGCATCGAACAGCGCCTCGAACATGTCGGAGGCGACGCCGGGGTGCGACTCCATGCCCGAGCCGACGATCGAAACCTTCGCGACGTTGTCGTCGGAAACGACGCTGCTCGCGCCGAGGGTCTCCACATAGGACTCGAGGATCTCGATGGCCGAATCCATCTTGTCCTTCTCGACGGTGAAGCTGATGTCCTTCGTGCCGTTGCGGCCGATGGACTGCAGGATGATGTCGACATTGATGTTCTTCTGCGAGAGCTTCGAGAAAATCCGGAACGCAAGGCCCGGCTTATCCGGAACGCCGATGATCGAAATTCTGGCGATGTTGTCGTCCTTGGCAACGCCGCTGATGAGCATTTTTTCCACGTTGGTGACCTCCTTGACAATCGTCCCCTTCGCCCGCGTCAGGCTGGAAAGGACCTCTAACTCGATGTGATATTTTTTTGCCATCTCAACCGAGCGGTTGTTGAGCACCTGCGCGCCGAGCGTCGCAAGCTCGAGCATCTCGTCGTAGGAGATGACGTCCAGTTTTCTCGCGGCCGGGATCTTCCGCGGATCCGCCGTGTAAACGCCGTCCACATCGGTGTAGATCTGGCACAGGTCGGCGTGCATCGCCGCTGCGATCGCCACGGCGCTCGTATCGCTGCCGCCGCGGCCGAGCGTCGTCATATCGTCGTACTTGTTGATACCCTGGAAGCCCGTGACGACGACGATGTTGCGCCGCGAAAGCTCCGCGCGGATGCGCTCGGGGTTCACGCGCTTGATGCGCGCGCTGCCGTACGCCGTGGAGGTGGAGAAGCCCGCCTGCCAGCCGAGCAGGGAGACGACCGGGTAGCCGAGCTGCTCGATCGCCATCGCGAGCAGCGAAGCCGAAATCTGCTCGCCCGCCGTGAGGAGCTGGTCCATCTCGCGCTTCGAGGGCTTTTTGTTGATTTCCTTCGCCTTTGCGATGAGGTCGTCCGTCGTATCGCCCTGCGCGGAAACAACGACCACGACGTCGTTGCCCGCACGGTAGGTCGACGTGACGATATCGGCGACGTTGAACAGCCGCTCGGCGTCGCGCACGGACGAGCCGCCGAACTTCTGAACGATCAATGCCATAGGATAACACATTCCTTTCTGCCGGGCGCAGCGCGCCCGCGCGGCAAAGCCGCGGTTGAAATTTATTCGATAATGATCTTCGCGCCCTCGGGATCGGCGTGCAGGATCTCGACCCGCCAGCCGCGGATGCCCCTGTCCTCAAGGTGCGAGGCGCAGTTTCTGCCGAAATCCTCCGCGCCGGCCGTGTCGATCATCGAGATGATCGTCGGGCCTGCGCCGCTGACGTACGTGCCGAGGGAGCCGAGCTCGTAGCTCATGCGGAAAACGCTGTCGTAATGGTCGATCAGGCCGGAGCGGTACGGCTGGTGGATGCGGTCCTGCACGGCGACGCGCAGGTTCTGCAGGTCGCCGGAGAACAGCGAGGCCGTCATCAGCGCCGAGCGCGAGAGGTTGTAGACCGTGTCCTCGCGGGAGTACGACGCGGGCAGCACGCCGCGCGCCTTTTCGGTCTTGAGCTCAAACGGCGGGATCATGACCGCAAAGCTGATCTTTTCCGAAACCGGCACACTCACGCTGTAGACGCGCCGCCCCTCCATCGCGGAGGCGACGAGGCCGCCCGAGATCGCGGGGCTCGTGTTGTCGGGGTGCCCTTCGATCTGCGCCGCGAGGTTGATGAGGTCGGCCTGCGAGAGCGGCGACCCGAGCATGCGGTTCGCGCCGAGGATGCCCGCCACGATGCAGGCCGAGCTGCTGCCGAGGCCGCGGGCCATCGGGATGTTGTTCTCCTGAATGATCCTGAGGCCCGGAAGCTGCTTGCCGCAGATCTCGTAGAGGTGCTTCGCCGCCCAGTAGATCAGGTTGGATTCATCGGTCGGCACCTGCACGTCGTCGGTCGTCGAGATCTCCAGCGTGTCGGCCTCCTCCATCCAGACGCGGTTGTGCATCGTGAGCGCGATGCCGAGGGAGTCGAAGCCGGAGCCGAGGTTGGCGCTGGTGGCCGGAATATCGATTCGAATCATCGGGGTCGTCCTTTCTCTCAATAATCGGAAATCCGGATGCGGTTGAGAACCCGGACACCGCGTGCTTCGAGCGCCCGCAGCTTTTCCGCAAGCGCGTCTTCGGTCAGGCCGGAGACCGTGAAGCCTGCTTCACCCTCGACCGGCTTCTTCGCGAGCAGGCGCGTCGGATTGCCGAACACCGCGCAGGCCGCCGCAAACGCCGCGTCGCCGCTTTCCGCCGCGGCATGGACGTAGGCGCTTGTCTCCATCGCGCCGAAATCGGCCACGTAATTCGGCTTGGCCTCGTCCCAGAAGAGGTATTTGCGTGCCTTGAAGTGCTTCACGCAGTCGATGACGTCCGCCACGACGGCGCTCGCCGTCGGCAGCTTGCCGGCGCCCTTGCCGTAGAACACGACGTCGCCGGTCGCGTCGCCGCGCACCATGATGCCGTTGAACACATCGTCCACGCTCGCGAGCTGGCTGCCGCGCTGCACGAACATCGGGCAAACCATAATATGCACCTGCCCGCTTTCGAGCATTTTCACGGAGCCGATCAGCTTGATGACGCCGCCCCAGACGTCGGCGAAATCGACGTCCTCCAGCGTGATCTTCGTGATGCCCTCCGTATGTACGGACTCGGGGTACACGTGCGTGCCGAAGGCCAGCGAGGCCAGAATGCAGATTTTGCGGCAGGCGTCGTCGCCCTCCACGTCCGCGCGCGGGTCGCGCTCCGCATAGCCCAGCTTCTGGGCCAGCGCCAGCGCCTCGGAAAAGTTCATGTGGTCGCGGATCATCTTCGTCAGGATGAAATTCGTCGTGCCGTTCAGAATGCCGGCGATCTCCGTGACCTCGTTTGCGGCGAGGCACTGGCTGATCGGCCGGATGATCGGGATGCCGCCGCCGACGCTCGCCTCAAACAGGAAATTCAGGTTGTTTTCCTGTGCGATGCGCAGCAGCTCGGCGCCCTTTGTCGCGACGAGCTCCTTGTTGGAGGTGACGACGCTCTTGCCGTTTTCGAGGCAGGCCTTCACGAAATCATACGCCGGGTGCAGGCCGCCCATGACCTCGACGACGATGCGCACCTCGGGATCGTTCAGGATCACGTTGAAGTCCTTCGTGAAGCGGTCGCTGTACGGCAGGCCGGGGAACTCCTTCAGATCCAGAATGTATTTGACCTCGATCGGCTCCTTCGCGCGCTTTTGGATGCTCTCCGTATGGGTTGTGAGCACCTCCATCACGCCGGAGCCGACGACGCCGTGTCCAAGAACTGCGATATATGCCATTTCTCTCTTCCTCTCTTTGCAATTACCCGACGATGCTGTCGATCTTGATGACGCCCTGCACCTCGAAGAGCCGCTTCAAAAGCTCGTCGATCTCGATGTTCATGTTTTCACTGCGGGCGGAAACCGAGACGAACGCCTTGCCCTTGACCGGGATGTTCTGGTTGATCGTCAGGATGTTGGCGTTCGCCTTGTAAAAGACCGTCAGCAGATTCATGAGCACGCCGGGCTTGTCGATCAGCACGACCTGCACGGTCATGATCGCGCCCGTTTCCTTTTTTGTGTACGGGAAAACGGCGTTCTTATACTTATAATAGACGCTGCGCGAAATGCCGGCCAGCTTTACGGCCTCCGACGTGTTGGAGGCCTCGCCGGTTTCCAGAAGCTGGTTCACACGCACGACCTTCTGGTACACCTCCGGCAGGACGCTTTCGTCGATCAGCAAATAGGATGCATTGTTCATTGTCCACCACCCAAATACGATTGTATTGCAACAACAGACAGTTTACCACAGAACAACAAAAAATGCAACCCCTAAATCCTGAAAAAATCCGCCCACACGCGGGGCGGATTTTTTACTGTGCAGCGCCGCACGCCATACAGCCGCGCGGCATTACCCACCCGAGGCGGTTGTCTCCGCCGGAGGCGCTTCCGTTGCCGGCGGCGGCTCCGGTGTGGGTTCCGGTGTTGGGATGGGCGTCGGTTCCGGTGCTGGGATGGGCGTCGGTTCCGGTGTCGGCTCCGGCGTAGGTTCGGGTGTCGGCACCGGCGTGGGCACCGGTGTCGGCTCGGCCGTCGGCACCGGCGTCGGGGAAGCCGTCGGCGACGCGCTCGGCGACGGGCTCGGCGATGCGCTGACCGTCGGGCTCGGCGACGGCGTTACGGGGTCGCCGTTGATGTGGTCGGAGCCGCCGTTGCAGGTGCCCGGCACGTTGTCCTGCGAGTACCAGCCGGTCGCGATGTCCGTGCAGCCGGAGCCGGGCCGCTTGCCGCTGCTGCGGCAGTAGGAGAGCTGCACCACGTTGTCGCTCAGCGTATAGCTGCCGCTGTGCAGGAAATCGTAGTAATTTTCCTCGAGCCAGTCGATGATGCCGTTGTACATCGACTTGGCGCCGTTCGTATCGTAAACTTCTTCCAGAGTCTCATGGCCGTACCAGATGCCGCACATAACCGACGGCGTGCCGCCCATGTACCAGATGTTGTTGTAGTCTTCAGACGTACCGGTCTTGCCGATCTGGTCGAGGTCGCTGCGGTAGACCTGTCTTGCCGTCGGCAGGCCGTTCGTGCCCTCGATCGGCAGATGCAAAAGCTTGTTCATGATCGTCGCCGTGTCGAACGAGATCGCCTGCTCAGCCTCGCGCTGCTGGTAGTCGTAAATGACGTTGCCCTCGTTGTCCTCGATGCGGTAGATCGTGTACGGCTCGTAATACTTGCCGCCGTTGCCGAAGATCAGGTAGGCCGCGGTCATCTCGCGCACGCTGATGCCGTTTTCCAGACCGCCGATCGAAACGCCGCTCAGGTTGTAGGCGTCGGCCTCGGTCAGCGACGAGATGTGCAGGTTCTCCGTCAGGAACTGGTAGCTGAGCATCGGCGTCATCTCGTTGATGAGCTGCACCATCGGTGCGTTCAGCGATTCCGTGATCGCGAAGTCCACGTTGACCGTGCCGCTGTAGCTGCCGCTGAAGTTGCTCGGGCCGGCCGAGCCGTCGTCGAAGTAACCCGGCAGCGGCTCATCCTTGAGCACGGAGCCGTAGGTGATGTACTTGTTTTCGATCGCCGGCGCATAGACGCCGATCGGCTTGATCGAAGAGCCCGGGGAGTTGACCGTCGTGGAAACATTGTTCCAGCCGCGGTTCTCCGTTTTCTCGATATAGTTGCCGTCCGAGTCCACCTTGTTGGAGTTGACGGCCAGAATGCGCCCGTCGTACTCCATCAGGCATGCGCCGGACCATATATTGTCGTCGTACGTGTACTCCTGCCAGTTGTTTTTGAGCAGCTCCTCAAAGCCCTCCTGCAGCGCCACATTCTGTGCGGAGTAAATCTTCAGGCCGCTGTTGTAGAGCATGTCGATGGCGTTGTCCTCATCGACGTTCGCGTACTCGATCAGCAGGTCGACCGCGTCCTCGAAAACCTCCTCGTCGTACCAGTTCCAGACGTCGTCCTGTACGGAAGCGTCCGAATTCTCGCTGTCTTCTTCGCTGTCCGTCTCATCGACGTCGAAATCGATGCCGCGGAGCTTCAGGTTGTCGGATTCTTCCATCGCCTGGTCGTACTCGGCCTTCGTGATCATGCCCTGGTCGTACATTTCCTCGATGACCGTATCGCGGCGCGCCTTGTTCGCTTCCGGATAGTAGAAAACGCAGAGGGCCGAGGGGTTCTGCGTCGTCGCCGCGATCGTCGCGCATTCCGCGATGCTGCAGTCCCAGATATCCTTGCCGAAGTAGCCCTGCGCCGCCGCCTGCACGCCGTAATAGCCGTTGCCGAAGTTGACGACGTTGAGGTACGCCTCGAGGATCTCGTCCTTCGTATATTCCTTTTCGAGGTTCAGCGCCATGAAGATCTCGCGGATCTTTCTCGTGATGCTGACCTGGTTCTCGCCCGTCAGGTTCTTGATGAGCTGCTGGGTGATCGTCGAACCGCCCGCGCTGTCCGTGCCGGTGATGAGGCCGTAGACTGCGCCGAGCGTGCGGTACCAGTCGACGCCGTTGTGCTGGTAGAAGCGCTTGTCCTCAATCGCGACCATCGCATCCTTCATGATCTGCGGGATCTGCGTGAAGTCGACGCGCGTGCGGATCTCGGTGCCGTTGTAGCGCATGTGCTCGGTCCATTCGGCCGTATCCACGCTGTCGATATGCAGCGCATCGGTGACGTACACGAAGCTCGATTCATTGAGCTTGAACGAGGACAGGCTTGCGGTCAGCTTCGTATCGTGGTAGCTCCAGATGACGGAAAGGACGCTGAAGCCGACAAGGCAGCCCGTAACGATGCAGATCAGCAGGAAGGTCTTGATGAACTTGCCGAACATCGAGAGCACCGTCTGCGCCGTTGCGCCTGCGGAACGGGCCATCTCGCCGTCGGTACGCCCCATCGGCCTGCCGGTCATCTGCGTCGTGTTGTATTTATTGATATCCTGTTTGTTGAGCACGATGAACCTCCTGAAACCATTTTAGTGCACGCACGGCGGGCATGCATATTTTTGCCAGTTTTCGCCGATACTATGCACAGCAGAAAAAGTTTGAAAGCCATTTGGAAAGGACGATTTTAAATGAAAATCGAATTCAGGCCCGTTCAGCCGGGCGCATGCCGGAAATATACGCAGTGGGCCATGCTCGTCACGGCGCTGGCACTGCTGCTCACCGCCGTCGCATTCGCTGTGCGCGACTCCGCCCGGGACGCCGTACACACGGACGTCAGCGTAAATTCACCCGTTTATTATAGCTCAAACGAAATGGCAAGTCAAGGAAACGCTTCAGAAGGCGCGGCAAATTCAAGAAATATTAAGAATTCCGATACGTTTTACACGATCCGCGCCTATGATGGAACCGTCGCGATCTTCCGCAGCGGGGACCCGGCGCCCGTCTACACGATCGACACGCCGCTTTCCCGGCTGACCGAAGCCGACCGGACGCTGCTTGCGGCCGGCATCCGCGTGGAAACGCTCGCGGAGGCGTACAAGCGCATCGAGGACTACGAATGACGCGCCGCGGGGGTGGGTTCCGGGCTGCAACGTGCCGGACATGCCACAGGGCATAAGAAAAGGGCGCCCGTTTCCGGGCGCCCCGCCGAGGAGAGGCTTTTACTTCATGCTCTCTTCGTAGGACTTGATCATCTTCTTGACCATCTGGCCGCCGATGGAGCCGGCCTGCTTGGAGGTCAGGTCGCCGTTGTAGCCCTGCTTGAGGTTGACGCCGACTTCGTTCGCAGCTTCCATCTTGAAGCGGTTCATTGCATCCTGTGCCTCGGGCACCATTGTGTTGTTGCTCATTGTCGTTTCTCCTTTTTTTCTTTTCTTCGCGTTTGTTGTTATTATTTTGATTTTGGAAAGGAGCATTATGCGTGACAGTTTTTAGCAGAATTCGCAGATTTTCACGACGCGCCGGCGAGCAGGCGCTCTCCCCCGTCCTGATGCGCGCCATCGCCTTCGCGCTGCAGGAATGACCGGCAGATGAAAAAAAGCGGCACGGGAAGCGCCCTGCAAAGCGGATATGCTTTACAGTCTCGGCGTTCCGTGCCACTGCTACATATGAAATTTTACGCCCCGGTGTAAAGGGCGGAAACATTGCGCGGGGTTCCTGCGCATCGCGGCGCTTCCGCCGGGCAGGCATTACGGCGTCTCCGTTTCCCGCAGCTCTTTTTCGCAATTCAGGAGGCGCTGGTCGTATGTCTCGATTTTGCCGCGCAGCACCTTGAGCGACTCCTGCAGCTCGCGCTCCCGCTTCTCGAGCGCCGCATACTGCTGCTTCAAGAGCTCAAGCCGCTCCGGAATGGTCCCGTCGCCCGCGCGGCACAGCCGGCTGTATTCCTGCAGCATCGCAATGGAGCACCCCGCGCTGCGCATGCAGCGGATAAAGCGGATCCAGTTGATTTCAAACGTCCCGTAGTCGCGCACGCCGTTTTCATCGCGCGGCACGGCCGGGATCAGCCCCTTTTCCTCGTAAAACCGCAGCGTGGTCGGCAGCATGCCAAATTGTTCAGCAACCTCTTTGATTCGCATTTTGAGTCCCCTTCCCTGAATCACGTTTTGCGCGTCGGAAGCAGCGCGCCGGCAGCGGCTGCTTTCCGCACGGATGATGCGGATGACCGCGTCAAACATCAGGCGGCGCAGGGCCGCGCAAAAGCTGCTGCTGCGTCTCAGCCTTATGAATAATGTTTAGTTTATACCCTCCAGATTGCTGGAAGTCAAGAATTTTTTCTGTAAAAACTAAACGGCACCTGCCGCAAAGCTGCGGGCAGATACCGTTGTCTTTCATTGAAATCCGGATTACGGGCGGAACGAGCGCTTCACGCGCAGGCGGTTGATCGCGCGGGCAAGGTGGGCCTGCGCCATCTTGTATTCCTGCACGGTCTTTTTCTGCAGCATCGCTTCCTTTGCCTCCGCCACCGCGCGCTCGGCGCGGTTCGTGTCGATTTCCTCCGGGCGCTCGGCAGAGTCGACGAGCACGAGCACGTCGTTGTCCTCCACCTTGACAAGCCCGGCCGAAACCGCGGCGTACTGCGCGGGCTGCCCCGGCAGACGATACATCATCGTGCCGGGCACAACCGCCGCGATCAGGTTGCTGTGGTTCGCCTGAATGCCGTAGTCGCCCTCCGTGGTCGGCAGGATCAGCGACTCGCATTCGCCCTCGTAAAACGGGCTGTTCGCATGGTAGATGTGCACCTGGAACGTGTTCATCAGACCGCCTCCGTCTCCATTGCCTTCGCCTTGGCGATGACGTCCTCAAGCGTGCCGACGTTGAAGAACGCCGCCTCGGGGTACGCGTCCATCTCGCCGTCGACGATCGCCTTGAAGCCGCGGAGCGTCTCCTTGAGCGGCACGTAAACGCCGGGGTTGTTCGAGAACTTCTCCGCAACGTGCATCGGCTGCGAGAGGAAGCGCTGGATCTTTCTCGCGCGCATGACCGTCATGCGGTCCTCGTCGCTGAGCTCGTCCATGCCGAGAATCGCGATGATGTCCTGCAGCTCGCTGTACTTCTGCAGCGTCTCCTGCACCTTGCGCGCGATGCGGTAGTGCTCCTCGCCGACGATGTCCGCCTCGAGGATACGGGACGAGGATTCGAGCGGATCGACGGCCGGGTAGATGCCCTGCTCGGCGATCTTACGGCTCAGAACCGTCGTCGCGTCGAGGTGGGCGAAGGTCGTCGAGGTCGCCGGGTCCGTCAGGTCGTCGGCCGGAACGTAGACCGCCTGCACCGAGGTGACGGAGCCCTCCTTCGTCGAGGTGATGCGCTCCTGCAGTTCGCCCATCTCGTTGGCCAGCGTCGGCTGGTAGCCGACCGCCGAGGGCATTCTGCCGAGCAGCGTGGAAACCTCGCTGCCCGCCTGCACGAAGCGGAAAATATTGTCGATGAACAGGAGCACATCCTTGTGCTCGCGGTCGCGGAAGTGTTCCGCCATCGTCAGGCCCGAAAGCGCGACGCGCATACGCACGCCGGGCGATTCGTTCATCTGGCCGAAGACGAGCGCGGTCTTGTTGCCGACGCCGCTCTCGCGCATCTCGTGCCAGAGGTCGTTGCCCTCACGGCTGCGCTCGCCGACGCCGGTGAACACGGAGTAGCCGCCGTGCTCCATCGCGACGTTGTGGATCAGCTCCTGGATCAGGACCGTCTTGCCGACGCCCGCGCCGCCGAACAGGCCGATTTTGCCGCCCTTCGGATACGGCTCGAGCAGGTCGATGACCTTGATGCCCGTTTCGA
>HHCFR02800__coassemble_1344_pt1 | contig 23455 bp, 20 predicted proteins | sample HHCFR02800__metabat2_low_PE_068 | metagenome-assembled genome bin HHCFR02800
CTAAAATTAATACTAAGAGTAATAATAAATAAAGAGGGCAGCACGCCGCCCTACGTTCATGCAGCCTGGCCGCAGGTATCCTGCAAAATGCAATCAGAAGGAGCGATAAAAATGAAATTTACGATAGATAAGCGCATTTTGACCGAAGCCGTCGGCAACCTGCAGCGCGCGGTTTCCACAAAAACGTCGATCCCCGCGCTCGAAGGCATTCTGATCCGCACCGACGTGGAAAAAATCATCCTCTCTGCCTACGACCTCGAAATCGGCATGCAGACCGAGCTGCCCGCGGTCATCTCCGCGCCCGGCGCGATCATCCTGACCGCCAGGCTGTTCTCCGAAATCGTCCGCAAGTCGCCGGCCGACGACGTCACTGTGGAAAGCGACGACCGCAACACCGCGACGATCACCTCCGGCGTCAGCTGCTTCACGATCATCGGCATGAACGCCGCCGAATTCCCGGAATTCCCGAAGATCACCGACACCGACACGCTGCGCCTGCCCGCCAACGTGTTGAAAAGCATGATCCGCCAGACGCTTTTCGCCATCGCGGACTCGAACGCGAAGCCGATCCACCAGGGCAGCCTGTTTAAAATTGAAGACAACATGCTCGACGTCGTCTCCGTCGACGGTTACCGCCTCGCTTTGCGCCGCGAAGCGATCCGCTTCGACGGAAGCCTCGACTTTGTCGTTCCTGGAAAGACACTCAGCGAAGTGCTCAAGCTCCTGCGCGACGACGACGGCGAGGTCGAGATCTGCCCGAGCCGCCGGCACATTCTGTTCAAAATAGACAATTACACCGTGCTTTCCGCGCTGCTTGAGGGCGAATTCCTCGATTACCGCGCGGCGCTTCCGAAGGACAAGAAGACCGAAGTCACGGTTTCGACGCGCACGCTGATCGACAGCGTCGAGCGCGTTTCGCTGCTGATCACCGACCGGCTCAAGAGCCCGGTGCGCTGTGTTTTCAACGAGGACACCGTCAAGCTGCTCTGCTCCACGACAATGGGCCGCGCGAACGACCAGATCGAGGCGAAAATTACCGGCGACCCGCTCGAGATCGGCTTCAACAACAAGTATCTGCTCGATGCGCTCCGCGCGGCCGAATGCGACGAAGTGCGGCTGGAGCTCGGCGGGCCGATCAGCCCGATGCTCGTCCTGCCGAAGGAGGGCGACAGCTTCTCGTTCCTCGTCCTGCCGGTGCGCCTGCGCAGCGAGGTTTAAGCTTACGGAATGTTTCACGCGGTGTCCGCGAGCGGTGCACAGCGGCGTGAAACATAAAACCGGATAAGAGGAAATGATTCGATGAACGAAACGATACAGATCACAACAGAATTCATCCGGCTCGACGCGCTTCTGAAGCTCGGCGGCGCGCTGGATACCGGCGGCCAGGCGAAATTCGTCATCCAGAACGGGGACGTCCTCGTCAACGGCGAGGTCTGCACGATGCGCGGCAAGAAGATGCGCGACGGCGATTTCGCCGAGTACAACGGCGTGCGCTACACCGTGCAGGTCGCGGAGGGCTGAGGCTTTGAACGTCACACGCCTTGGCTTTGAGCAGTTCCGCAACCTGCAGGACGGGGAGATCTTCCCGTGCGACACGATCAACGTGATTTTCGGCAGCAACGCGCAGGGCAAGACGAACCTGCTCGAGGCGATCTGGCTTTTCACCGGCGGGCATTCGTTCCGCGGCACGAAGGACGGCGAGCTGCCGCGTCTCGTCGACGGGAAAAACGCCGAGTCGGCCGCGCTCTCGATGGACCTTTTCACCGAGGGGCGCGCGCAGAACCTGCAGCTCCTGTTTAAAAACGGGCGGCGCTCGAGCGTGATCAACGGCGTTGAAAAAAAGACGGGCTCCGCGCTCGTCGGCAAATTCTGCGCGGTCATCTTTTCGCCGGAGCACCTGCTGCTCGTGAAGGAGGGCCCGGCGCGGCGGCGCGCGTTTATCGACGGCGCGCTGTGCCAGGCGAAGCCCGCGTTTGCCCGCGTGCTGACGAATTACAACAAGGCGCTGCAGCAGCGCAACGCGCTTTTGAAGGACATCGTGCGCCACCCGGAGCTTGAGGACACGCTCGACATCTGGGACGAGCGGCTGATTCTGTTCGGCACGCAGGTCACGCTGGAGCGCATCGCGTTCTGCCGGGCGCTTGCGCCGAAGGCCGCGGAGATCTACAGCGGCATCGCGAAGGAGCGCGAGGGCGTCGCGTTTTCCTACGCGCCGTTTCGCGGCGCCGACACGCAGGAGAAGATCGCGGGGGCGTTCTTTTCTGCCCTTAGGGAGAACCGCGCGACGGATATCCGCATGGGCTTCACCTCGGCCGGCCCGCACCGGGACGACCTCTCGATCGAGATCGACGGGCTTTCCGCCCGCACATACGGCTCGCAGGGGCAGCAGCGCAGCATTGTGCTGGCGCTGAAGCTCGCGGAGGCCGACATCCTGTTTGAAAAGACCGGCGAGCGGCCCGTGGTCCTTCTCGACGACGTGATGAGCGAGCTGGACATGAGCCGGCGCGACTACCTTTTGAACCACCTCGACGGCCGGCAGGTGTTCATCACCTGCTGCGACCCCGAAACCGTCCGCCTGATGGAGCGCGGCCGCGGCTTCCTCGTGGAGCGCGGCGTGCTGAAAAATTAAGAAAACGGTTACATTCTCCGGCTGTACGCCGGGCGGGTTTTATGATAAAATTATGGTAAAATAACATGTGTGCGGCCTGTTTTGCGCCCTGGGGCGGGAACAGGCGCCGCGCACGCTGCTTTAAAAGGGGGATCGCATGTATATCCATCTCGGCCTCGGCGTTGTCGTGCGTGAAGACGACGTGATCGGCATATTTGATCTGGAAAATACGACGGTCTCCAAAACGACGCGCGATTTCCTGAAGCGGGCGGAGGACGAAAACCTCGTGGAGGACGTCTGCTACGACCTGCCGCGCTCCATCGTCGTGTGCCGCGACTTTGTCTGCGGCCAGCGCGTCTACATCACGCAGATTGCGCCCGCAACGCTTTTGAAGCGCTCCCGTGCCGAGCTCGGCGGCCTTCCGTTTGAACGGCCGGCGGCGCAGAAGCAGAAATAATCAGGAAAGGAAACCCATCTTATGCAGTATTTTGGTATCCCGACGTGCCCGTATTGCCGCAAGCGCGTCAATCTGATCCGCACGTGGAAGCTCAAGCGCGAGGGCGAGTACAAGTGCCCGCGCTGCGGCGGCATCTCGAACGTGTATCTTTCCCCGCTCGTCTATGTGTTCTCCGTGATCGCGATTTGCGCCGGCGTATGCATCTACTTCTTCCATAAGTTCGTGCTCGACGACATCGGGCTGTTCACCTGCCTGTATGTCTTGATCCCGTTCGTCCTCTTTTTCATCCTGAGCCTCTTCACGGTCTACCTGAAAAAGCCGGTCATCAAGCGCGTGCAGCGCCCGGCACAGGAGAAGCGCCGGCCGGCCGCGCAGCGCCGCGGCGCAGAGCGCGGCGCCGACGACGCCTTTTCCGAGATGGACACCGGCCGGTATACGGATGAAGGCCGCTGACCCGGCCCGCTTCGGTTTTAAACGCGCGGGGGGCGGCCCGACTTTCGGCCGGGGGCGCTTCACGCGCTTCCAAAGGTGGAACAGACAGAAAAATGTGCACAGGGAAACCCGCGGTTTTCCTGTGCATTTTTACTGCCATTTCGCAAGGATATCCTTGTAAAGCGCGGGCTTTTATGGTATACTATATATAAAGGTAACCATGCGGACAAGAAAGGATAATGAGCGCACAGATGGATATCAATGAAATGACTCATGTAGATACGAATTACGGCTCAGACCAGATCCAGGTTCTCGAGGGTCTGGAGGCCGTCCGGAAGCGCCCGGGCATGTACATCGGCTCCACGGGGCCGCGCGGCCTGCACCACCTCGTCTATGAGATCGTCGACAACGCGATCGACGAGGCGCTTGCCGGCTACTGCGACCGCATCGACGTCAAGATCCTGCCGGGCGACGTCATTTATGTGCGGGACAACGGCCGCGGCGTCCCGGTCGGCGTGCAGCAGCAGACCGGCCTGCCGGCCGTCACGGTCGTCTATACGATTCTGCACGCGGGCGGCAAGTTCGGCGGCGGCAGCTATAAGGTTTCCGGCGGCCTGCACGGCGTCGGCGCTTCGGTCGTCAACGCGCTGTCCACGTGGCTGGAAGTCGAGGTGCGGCAGGACGGCCGCCTGTACCGCCAGCGCTTCGAGCGCGGCGACGCCGTCTACGACCTGAAGGACGTGGGGCCGCTCGAGGACCCGACGGAGACCGGCACCACGGTGCGGTTCAAGGCCGACCCCGAAATCTTCAAGGAGACGACGGTCTACGAATTTGAGACGCTCGAAACGCGTCTGCGCGAGCAGGCGTTCCTGAATGCGGGCGTGCGCATCGTGCTGACGGACGAGCGCGACGCGGAAAACGTGCGGAGCGAGGAGTTCCACTACGAGGGCGGCGTCTCGAGCTTCGTCGAGTACCTGAACCGCAGCAAGGAAAAGATCCACCCCGAGCCGATCTACTTTGCGGCGACCGCGGCGGACAACAACTCCACCTGCGAAATCGCCATGCAGTACACCGACAGCTTCAACGAGTTCATCCTCTCGTTTGCGAACAACATCCACACGGTGGACGGCGGCACGCACGAGGAGGGCTTCAAGCGCGCGCTGACGCGCATCATGAACGATTACGCGAGAAAGTACAATATTCTGAAGGAATCCGACAAGAAACTGTCCGGCGAGGACGTGCGCGAGGGCCTCACCTGCGTCATCAGCGTCAAGGTCAAGGAGGCGCAGTTCGAGGGCCAGACGAAGGGCAAGCTCGGCAACACGGAGATCGCGGGCCTCGTGAGCGCGACCGTCTCCGACAAGCTGATGACGTTCCTCGAGGAGAACCCGGCCGTCGCCCGCGCGATCTTCGACAAGGCGATGGCGGCTTCCCGCGCGCGCGAGGCGGCCCGCAAGGCCCGCGACCTCGTGCGGCGCAAGTCGGCGCTCGAAAGCGCGACGCTGCCCGGCAAGCTCGCGGACTGCCAGTCCAGAAATCCGGAGGAAACCGAGATCTATATCGTCGAGGGCGACTCCGCAGGCGGCTCCGCCAAGGGCGGACGCGACCGGAAATTCCAGGCGATCCTCCCGCTGTGGGGCAAGATGCTGAACGTCGAGAAGGCGCGGCTCGACCGCGTTTACGGCAACGACAAGCTGATGCCGGTCATCACGGCGCTCGGCACCGGCATCGGCGAGGAATTCGACCTTGCAAAGCTGCGGTACGGCCGCGTCATCATCATGGCCGATGCCGACGTCGACGGCTCGCACATCCGCACGCTGCTGCTGACGTTCTTCTACCGCTACATGCGCCCGCTCGTCGAGGCCGGCCACGTCTACATCGCGCAGCCGCCGCTGTTCCGCATCACGAAGAACAAGCGCCACTATTACGCGTATTCCGACGCCGAGCGCGACCGGATCATGGCGGAGCTGCAGACCGGCTACGACATCCAGCGCTACAAGGGCCTCGGCGAGATGGACTCCGAACAGCTCTGGGAGACGACGATGAACCCCGACACGCGCGTCATGCTGCAGGTCACGCCGAGCGACGCCGCGCAGGCCGACGAGGTCTTCACCGTCCTGATGGGCGACAAGGTGGAGCCGCGCCGCGAATTCATCGAGAAAAACGCAAAATACGTCAAGAATCTGGATATCTAAGCGCGAAAGGACACAAAGCCAATGGACCATACAGAAGAAAAAAGGGAAAACCTCATACAGGTCGACCTGAAACAGATCATGGAGGATTCGTTCCTCGATTATTCCATGTCCGTCATCGTGTCCCGCGCGCTGCCGGATGTGCGCGACGGTTTGAAGCCCGTGCACCGGCGCATCCTGTACACGATGTACGAAAACAGCCTGTGGCCGGAAAAGGCGTACAGAAAGTGCGCCGATACGGTCGGCGCCGTGCTCGGCCGCTACCACCCGCACGGCGACGTTTCGGTGTACGACGCGCTCGTGCGCCTCGCGCAGGATTTTTCGATGCGCTACATGCTCGTGGACGGCCACGGCAACTTCGGCTCCGTCGACGGCGACCCCCCGGCCGCCTACCGATACACCGAGGCGAGGATGAGCAAGCTCTCGGTCGAGATGCTGCGGGACATCGACAAGGACACCGTCGATTTCGACCCGAACTACGACGACCGCCTGAAGGAGCCGCGCGTCCTGCCCTCCCACTTCCCGAACATCCTCGTCAACGGCTCGACCGGCATCGCGGTCGGCATGGCGACGAATATCCCCCCGCACAATATGGGCGAGGTGCTCGACGGCGTCTGCGCGATGGTCGACGACCCCGACATCACGCTCGACGGCCTGATGCAGCACATCAAGGGGCCGGACTTCCCGACCGGCGGCATCATCATGGGCCGCTCGGGCATCCGCGCCGCCTACGGCACGGGCCGCGGCAAGATCCACGTGCGCGCCCGCGCCGAGATCGTTGAAAAGCCGAACGGCCGGTTCCAGATCGTCGTTTCCGAGCTGCCGTACCAGGTCAACAAGGCGCGGCTGATCGAGAGCATCGCGGACCTCGTCAAGGAGAAGCGGCTCGACGGCATCTCGAACATCGACGACCATTCGGACCGCAACGGCATGCACATCGTCATCGACGTCAAGCGCGACGCTTCGCCGCAGATCGTCCTGAACAACCTGTATTCGCTCACGCAGATGCAGGTGACGTTCGGCGTCATCATGCTCGCGATTGTCGACGGGCAGCCGCGCACGCTGACGCTGAAGCAGATCCTGCAGGAATACATCCGCTTCCAGAGCGAGGTCGTGCTGCGCCGCACGCAGTACGAGCTGAAAAAGGCGCAGGAGCGCGCCCACATTCTGGACGGCCTGATGATCGCGCTCGACTTCATCGACGAGGTCATCGCGATTCTGCGCAATTCGAAGTCGATCCCCGAAGGCAAGGAAGCGCTGATGACGCGCTTCGGCCTCGACGACGTGCAGGCGCAGGCCATCGTGCAGATGCGCCTCGGCCAGCTCACCGGCCTCGAGCGCACGAAGATCGAGGAAGAGCTCGCCGCGCTGCGCCTCAAGATCGCCGACTACATCGACATCGTCGGCAGCGAGGCGCGCCGGTTCGGCATCATCAAGGACGAAGCGCTCGAAATGAAAAAGAAATTCGGCGACGAGCGCCGCACGGAGATCGCGGCGATCAGCGGCGAAATGGACATCGAAGACCTGATCCCGAACGAGAGCTGCGTCATCACGCTGACGAACTTCGGCTACGCGAAGCGCCAGACGCTCGACACGTACCACACGCAGCGCCGCGGCGGGCGCGGTATTTCCGGCATGACCCGCCGCGACGAGGACGTCGTGACCGAGCTGTTCACCGCGAACAGCCATGATTACGTTCTGTTCTTCTCCGACCGCGGGCGCGTCTACCGGCTCAAGTGCTATGAGGTGCCGGAGGGCTCGAGAACGAGCCGCGGCATCAACATCGCCAACCTGCTGCCGCTGCAGCCCGAGGAGAAGATCACCTCGATGATCCGCGTCGAATCGTTCGAGGAGGACCGCTACCTCGTCATGGTCACGAAGAACGCGGTCATCAAGCGCGTCAGCCTCGCGGCGTTCTCGAACGTCCGCAAGAACGGCCTGATCGCGATCGACCTCGCCGAGGACGACGTGCTCAGCTGGGTGCGCATTACGAGCGGGCAGGACGACCTGCTCGTCGCGACGAAGCACGGCAAGGCGATCCGTTTCCACGAGGACGACGTCCGCGAAATGGGCCGGCAGGCCCGCGGCGTCCGCGCGATCCGCCTGATCGGCGACGACGTGGTCGTCGGCATGAGCGTCCTGCGCGAAAACGGCCTTGTGCTCACGGTTTCCGAAACCGGCTACGGCCGCCTTTCCGAGATCGAGGATTACCGCCTGCAGCGCCGCGGCGGCCAGGGCATCCTGAACTACCACGTCGGCAAGTACGGCGACGTCGCGGCGATCAAGGTGGTCGACCTCGACGACGACATCATTCTGATTTCCGACGACGGCATCATCATCCGCATCGAGGCGCAGTCCGTGCGCGTCTGCGCGCGCCCGAGCAAGGGCGTCCGCGTGATGAAGCTCGCCGAGGGCAGCCGCGTCATCACGATGGCCCGCGCGCCGCACGACGACGAGGAGGAGATCTCCGCCGTCGAAGACGACGGCACCGCCGAAGAGGGCATGACGGAGGACGCGTCCGCCGAGGACGAAGCGCCCGAGACCCCCACCGAAGAATCCTGATTCAAAAGTCTGCATTTCTCCGCGCCGCAGTTCCCGGGCATGTGGGACGACGTCGCGTGGCACCGCGCGCTGACCGACTGCATCCATCAGAGCCGGGTGAAATAAAACAAGCGGAGCCGCACAAGGAAACGTGCGGCTCCGCTTGTTTGCGTTATTCGGCTTTTTTGCCTGTCTGCGGGGCGGGCTCCATCATCGCGCCGTGGCCGCAGCAGTAAGTGTAGACCTGCGGGCTGAATTTTTCCTGCAGGTCGAGGCGCTCCTCGGTCGCCATCGCAGAGTTCGTGTTCACGCTCGTCAGCAGGTACGGCGCGAGCTTGTTGAACGCCGCCTGCTCCTTGGAAAATCCGGCGATATTGACGACGATGTCGCCGCTGTAGACAATCCTGTTCTTCTCGTCCACGATCGCGACCTCGCCCTTCGAGTGGCCGCCGTTGCCGGCGTAGACGTCGAGCTGCAGGCCGTGGAAATCCAGCGGGGCGATGAACGAGATGGGCTGTTTGTCCTTCGGTTCGCCGAGCGCGCGGATGGTGTCCATTTTCGGCGGACAGTACTTCGAGAGCAGCTTGCTGATCCGGTTGTACGGCGCGGGCAGCTTGTTCTGCTCGCGGAAATTCGGCAGGCTGTTGTTTTCCAGCGCGAAGTTGAGCCGGCCGTCGTTGCTGACGTACACGTCCGGGAACAGGTAGAGCAAACCGCAGTGGTCGATATCCGGGTGCGTCGGGATGATCGCCTTTTCCCTATCCTCAAAGTCCGGGAACAGGTCGTGCAGGATCTTGAGCATCTCCTGCGCGTAGCAGGCGAAGCCGCAGTCGATGAAGAGCAGCGCATTGCCCTTTTCCAGGATATAGGTGTTGCTGCCGCACGGCGGCTCGATCATGTGCAGCGTCCAGCCGTCCTGCAGCGTGCGGCGGTGGATTTTCGCGCAGAAATTTTCCCCCTTGAACTGCTTGAGCATCTCCGCAAACCGGCTGATGTAGGAAAACGTGCGGTACGGTGCCTTATCGCGGTCGTCGAGCAGCTGCATGATCAGGTTCGAATCGGCGATCAGCGCGTTCTGCGCGCTTTTGTCGAGGTTTAAAAGCGCGGTGAGCTGGTTTGCGAACGAGATGTAGAACACCGTGTTGTCGAGCATTTTCTGGGTCTTGTCGTAGTTCAGGACGCGGAGCGAGCACAGCCGCGCGGCCTCGTCGAGGAACCGCTTGATCTTGTCCGGCTCCTTGAAGTGGATGCCGATCTTGAACGTCTGGTCCTCGTCGTCGCTGCCCTGCCCGCTGATGTACGGGATGTTGAAGTGGTAGCTGTCGATCAGCTCGAGCACCGGCAGCACGGCGCTCGGCACGTTCGGCAGCTTGAACTCGATCAGAATCGTCTGGCCGGGCGCTGTGTTGTCGGAGATGTAGCCGATGGCCCGGAGCGCTTCGGAGATCTGGTGGAGCTGTTCTTCCGTTGCGGACACCTCGATGAAGAGCATGTGCAGGTCGATGGCCTTGTTGTAGCTGACGCGCGTGATGTTTCCGCCGGCTTCTGCGATGATGCGGCTTGCTTTCAGAAATGCGCCGGACTTATCCGGCACCTGCGTGATAAACGTCTTTTTCATCGCGTCACAGCGCCCCGCTCTCGACGAGCGCGGCCGTTTTCAGAATGCCGACCTGCGTTTTGGAATCGGGGATCTCGTTGTTCAGCACCATTTCGACGGCCTTCTTCAGCGGGATGCGCTCCACCTCGAGAAATTCGTCCTCGTCGAGGTGCATCTCGCCCTTTTCCGAAATGCGGCAGGCCCAGATGCGGATGATCTCGCCGCAGTAGCCCGGGGAGGGGTACAGGTTGCCGAGGAACGTGTAATGCTCGCCGGCCGTGCCGGTCTCCTCCATCTGCTCGCGCTTCACGGCCTCAAAGGGGTCCTCCCCTTTTTCGAGCTTGCCGGCCGGCAGCTCGAGCAGCACTTCCTTGTACGGGTAGCGGAACTGCCGCACAAGCAGGATCTCGTCCTTCTCGGTCAGGGCGGCCACGCAGACGCCGCCGTTGTGGCAGACGACCTCGCGCTTTGCGGTCTTTCCGTTTTCAAGCTCGACCTCGTCGAGCAGGACCTTGATGATGCGGCCCTCGAATTTTGTATCGCTGGAGCGTGTTTTCTCATACAGCTTCATATGCAGCTTCCTTTCCGTGCGGCTCTGCCGCGCCTGATTTTATTATATAAATATTTTTTGAATTCTGCAAGGATTTGGGCCGATTCTCTTGCATATTTTGCTTCGATGTGGTAACCTAAATCTGTTCGGTTTACATAATGAAATTTATTCTGTCTGGAGAAAGGATTTGCATATGAAAAATTCGGTTATCAAAAAGTGGATCTGCATGGTATGCGGCGCCGCCGTGATTTTCAGCCTGGCGGCCTGTTCACAGACGTCGTCCTCGGCGGAGCCGACGCCCGCGCCGGAGGTCACGGCGGCGCCCGAGGTCACGCCCGCGCCCGAAGGCGCCGATGCGGAAGCGACGCCTGCGCCCGAGGGAGAAGGCGAGTCGGGCACGCCGACGCCCGCGCCGGAGGGGGACGAAAGCGCAGACACGCACACGAGCGTTCTACCCGCGCCCGAAAGCGGCAGCGAGGAATTCCGCAAGGCTTTTGAGGAGAACCCGATCGACGCGCAGTACGCCGCGGATCTGGAGCTTGCGTCGTCCGTAGCGGCGATCGTCGCGGCGAGCAACACGGCCTCCGAGAGCTGGCAGGAGCAGATCGACTCGGTCTACACGCAGATTCTGGAGCGCGGCGACGACGAGACGGTCGAGCAGGTCAAGGAGGAGCAGTCGCACTGGGTCAACGAGCAGAGCGACGCGCTGCAGGAGATCCGCAATGCGGTCGGCGAGGACGATTCGATGGCCGCCGTCACGGTCGCGGAGAACATCATGCTCTACTACCGCACCCGCGCGATCGACCTGTGCGCCGTGCTGTACGAGATCGACGGCCAGCTTGTATTCGGCTGAGGATGCGGCTCATCTGCGCCGTCTGTCCGAAGTGCGGCTATGTGGAGCTGCAGCTTGCCGATATTTCCAACGCGCAGGTACAGAAAAAGCTCAAATAAACGTCTGAATAAAAAAGCGGGCGTCTCCTTTTCGGGGACGCCCGCAATGTTGTTTTCAGCTTACTTGTTGAACGGATTCTCCGTCGGGTACGGCAGGGATTTCGGCTGGTTGTAGCCGATGTCGGTGACGCCGAGATACTTGAAGACCTCGAAGAGCGCCTTGCCGAAGTGGCCGAACGCGACCGCGCCGTGGTGCGGGTAGTTCTTCTCGATCAGCACGTGGCGGTAGAAGCGGCCCATCTCCGGAATCGCGAAGACGCCGATGGAGCCGAAGGACTTCGTCGGGACGTTCAGGACCTCGCCCTCCGCGACGTACGCGCGAAGCTGCGTGTCGGCCGTGCTCTGCAGGCGGAAGAACGTGATGTCGCCCGGCATGATGTCGCCCTCGAGCGTGCCCTGCGTGACTTCCTCGGGCAGGTTGCGCGCCATGATCTTCTGGTACTTCATCGAGCAGAACGCGAGCTTCTTCGAGCAGGTGTTGCCGCAGTGGAAGCCCATGAAGGTGTCCTTGTGCGTGTACGGGGTCTTGTCCTTGATTTCCGCGTTGAACATGTCCGCCGGGACCGTGTTGTTGATGTCGAGCAGCGTGACCGCGTCGAGGCTGACGCAGGTGCCGATGAACTCGGAGAGCGCGCCGTAGATGTCGACCTCGCAGGAAACCGGAATGCCCATGCCGGTCAGGCGGCTGTTGACGTAGCACGGAACGAAGCCGAACTGCGTCTGGAACGCCGGCCAGCACTTGCCCGCGATCGCGACGTACTCGCGGTAGCCGCGGTGCTCCTCGACCCAGTCGAGCAGCGTGATCTCATACTGCGCGAGCTTCGGCAGGATCTCGGGCTTCATGTTGCCCTGGCCGAGCTCCTTCTCCATGTCGACGACGACCTTCGGGATGCGCGGGTCGTTTGCATGCTTGTTGAACGCTTCGAACAGGTCGAGCTCGGAGTTCTCCTCGATCTCGACGCCGAGGTCGTAAAGCGGCTTGATCGGCGCGTTGCAGGCGAGGAAGTTCAGCGGGCGCGGGCCGAAGCTGATGATCTTCAGGCTTCTGAGGCCGACGATCGTGCGGGCGATCGGGACGAACTCGTGGATCATGTCCGCGCACTCTTCCGCCGTGCCGACCGGGTACTCCGGAATGTACGCCTTCACGCCGCGCAGCTTCAGGTTGTAGCTCGCGTTGAGCATGCCGCAGTACGCGTCGCCTCTGCCGTCCATCAGGTCTTCTGCGGATTCCTCCGCCGCCGCGACGAACATGACCGGGCCGTCGAAATGCTTGGCGAGCAGCGTCTCGGAGATTTCCGGGCCGAAGTTGCCGAGGTAAACGACGAGCGCGTTGCAGCCGGCGTTCTTGACATCCTCGAGCGCCTGAACCATGTGGATCTCGCTCTCGACGATGCAGACCGGACATTCATAGATTTCCGTGGTGCCGTACTTTTCCGTATAGGCCTTCATCAGCGCCTTTCTGCGGTTGACGGAAAGGGACTCCGGGAAGCAGTCGCGGCTGACCGCGACGACGCCGATCTTGACCTGAGGGATGTTGTTCATGTCAAATTCCTCCTTGAAACTTTGTAGCGGATGCAAGTGCCAAAATTTCGCTGCACAGACAAATTGTATGTACAACTCACTTATTTTCATTGTACCGCATTTAAAATAAAAAATCAACCGTTTGCATCAAATGTTTTGACAGCCGTAAGTATGCCGGCAGTTTGCGGCTGCAAGAAGCCGGCAGCATTCCGCCGCCGCGACCACAAGGGTGATTTCCATCGCCTGACGGAGCGCGTGCCAGTCACGCGACCCCCGCGACCTCGCCGCGGGCCGTGCCCGCCCGTAAGTATGTCGATAGCTTGCCGCCGCCGCGACCACAAGGGTGATTTCCTTTGCCTGACGGAGCGCGTGCCAGTCACGCGCCCCCCGCGACTTCGCTGCGGCACGCTGCCGCCCGCAAGTATGCCGGTAGTCTGCCACCGCCGCGACCACATAACCGATGCCTTTTGCCCGACAGAGCGCGTGCCAGCACGCGCCCCCCGCGACCCCGGAGTAGGCCGTGCCTACTAGTGTTCGTGGCCGTCGGAGATTTCGGGACGGATGTACTCGAAAATACAGAGCGCGCCGGCCGACTTGCACAGTCGGTATTCCTCCGCGCTGCGGATCGTCCAGCTCGCCTCCTGCATCTTCATCAGTTTGCAGGCGATGCGGTGGCTGATGTTGCCGCGCGCGTGCAGATCGTAAGCCTCAAAATGCGGGCGGGAAATCACGTTCGTCCAGAGATTGCGCGCGAAAAACGCCTTGATCCCGCTCTTGAACTCCGGCTCCTTGCCCGTGAAATGCATCATGAGCTGGCCGCGCAGTACATGCGGGTGATACTTCTTGAACCAGGCGACGATCTTCGGGTCGAACGACTCGATGCAGTATTCGCCCTTGTAGTCCTTCAGAATCTCCCAGACGAGCGGACATAAAATCTCCACCGGATCGTAGCTCTTCAGCTCGATGATCAGCGGCACCTTGCCGCCGACGACCGTCAGCGCTTCGGAAAAGAGCGGGATGCGCTCGTTCGTCTTGTGCAGACGGTATCCCTTGAGCTGCTTGTAGCTCAGGTCGCCGATGGAAACGTCCGCGCCGCAGACGCGCTTCAGGCTGCGGTCGTGGTGCACGACAACCTTCCGGTCGCGCGTCAGCTGCAAATCCCACTCGATGCCGTAGCCCGCTTTGACGGCGGCGCGGAAGGCCGAAAGCGAGTTTTCCGGCACCGAAAGGTCCTTTTCATGCAGGCCGCGGTGTGCGTAGTCGTAGCGCAGCAGCTTGTAAAAATCCCCGCGCGGCCGCGCCGGCGCAATGCAGTAAAGCCACGCAATGACAAAAAGCAGCAGCAGACCGACTATGATCCAAAGAATAATCCATACAATGTTTTCCATAACCCAACATCCTTTCTCCTCAATATCCGCGCAAATGTGCACGCGTAGATGCGTTCAGCCCTTCCGGTATCTGGAGGGGGTGATGCCGAAGCTCTCGCGGAACACCTCGATGAAGTAGCTCACGCTGTTGAAGCCGCAGTCCATCGCGACGTCCAGCACGCGCTTGTTCGTGTTTGCCAGCTCGTCCGCGGCGTGCGTCAGGCGGACGCCGTTGATGAACTGTACCGGCGTTTTCAGCGTGTACTGCTTGAATACGCGGCAAAAATGACCCTCGCTCATGCCGGCGATCTCCGCGAGCCGGTCGATCGTCAGCGGCGTGCGGTAGTTTTCCTGTATGTGCTGGATCGCCTTCTTGATGCTTGCGGCGGCCGCGCCGTGCCGCTGCGCAGCGCCGGCGGCCTCGCCGTTTTCCACGAGCATGCCGAACGCCGAAACCATGCCGGATTTCGCTGAAAACTCGAAAAACGGCGGCCGGTCCTGCAGAAGCGTGTAGACCGCGTCGAAGACGGGCGAGATCCGCTCGTGCAGCGCCGTCCCCTGCCGGATCAGGCTCGGCAGACGCAGCTCGCCGTTCATGACCGGGGAAACGTACTTGACGCGCAGAATGTCGTTCGTCGCGCCGCAGAGGTAGTCCGGGCTGAATACGATGGCCCGGAAGAACAGATCGCGCGTGCTGTCCGCGGGAACGGCGGCGTGCAGCTCGCCGCTGTTGAAAAAGGCGATGTCCCCCTCGTGCGCTTCGAACAGCGAGGGGCCGCACTGAATCGTCACCGTGCCGTGCATCACGCGGAAAAGCTCCATTTCGCTGTGCCAGTGGCAGTCGACAGAGGAAAAACCGTCCTCCGGGCCGATGCAGTACTGGACGATCGGCAGCAGCTCGTCGCCGTGCCGGCGCGATTCCTTCATGTTTTTGAATTCACTTGTGTTGATCGGAAACACCACCTTCCCGTCCGCCGTGTGTCAAAATCGTTATAAAACTTAGTAAATTAATGGTAGACTTTGTTTGCTTTAGCGTTTATACTAATGATAGAGCACTTGCGGAAAAAGCGCAAGTGCAAATCACGGAATTTTGCAATTTTTTTGAAAGGCAGTGAGCTTATGAAATTCACGAAGGGCTACTGGGTCAACCGGTACGGCGTGACGAATGCCGACGCGGTCCAGGTCAGAGAAGTCAAGGTCGAAAACGACCGCGTGTATCTCTACACGGTTCCGTATGCGATGGACATGCGCGCCATGGGCGGCCCGGTGCTTGAAATGTTTGTTTCCTCTCCCCAGCCGGATATCATCCGCGTGGAGGCCTACCACTTCATGGGCAGCAACCAGAAGATGCCCGCGTTCGAGCTGAACGACCTGCATTGCGCGCTCGAGGTCGAGGACGGCGAGAAGGAAGTCTCGATCAAGAGCGGCGACACGAAGCTCGTCGTCACGAAGAATCCCTGCGGGTTTACTTATTACTATAAGGACAAAAAGCTGACGAGTGTTGGAGATCGTTTCGGTCACGCGATGATCAGCACGATCAAGACCGAGAACGACCGCTATCTGACCGACCAGATGGAGCTCGGCCTCGCCGGCGACAGAAACCCCGAAAACATCCGCTGCAACAGCTTCATGCGCGTCCAGATGGACCTCGACATCGGCGAGAAGGTCTACGGCCTCGGCGAGCGCTTCACCCCGTTTGTGAAGAACGGCCAGAGCGTCGAAACCTGGAACGAGGACGGCGGCACCTGCTCCGAAATCTCCTACAAGAGCATCCCGTTCTATGTGACGAACCGCAACTACGGCGTGCTCGTCAACGACCCGGGCCCGGTCTCGTATGAGATCTGCTCCGAGCAGGTCACGCGCGTGCAGTTCTCCGTGCCGGGCGAGAAGATCGACTTCATGGTCGTCGGCGGCGCCGACATGAAGCACGTGCTCGAGAACTACACGAACCTTTCCGGCAAGCCCGCGCTTCCGCCGGCATGGACCTTCGGCCTGTGGCTGACCTCCTCCTTCACGACGAAGTACGACGAGGAGACCGTCATGGAGTTCGTCAACGGCATGGCGGAGCGCCACATCCCGCTGCACGTGTTCCACTTCGACTGCTACTGGATGAAGGAGAACGAGTGGTGCAACTTCGACTGGGACCAGGCGATGTTCCCGGATATCGACCACCAGCTCGAGGTCATGAAGAAGGAAAAGAACCTCAAGATCTGCGTGTGGATCAACTCGTATATCGGCCAGAAGTCCCCGCTGTTCAAGGAAGCGAAGGACCTCGGCTACCTGCTGAAGAAGCCGAACGGCGACGTCTGGCAGGGCGACCTGTGGCAGGCCGGCATGGGCCTTGTCGACTTCACGAACCCGGACGCCTGCAAGTGGTACCAGTCGAAGCTCAGAAAGCTGCTCGACCAGGGCGTCGACTGCTTCAAGACCGACTTCGGCGAAAGAATCCCGGTCGACGTCGTCTACCACGACGGCAGCGACCCGGTCCGCATGCACAACTACTACACCTACCTGTACAACAAGTGCGTTTTCGACCTGCTTGAGGAGTACAAGGGCAAGAACGAGGCCTGCCTCTTCGCGCGCAGCGCGACGGTCGGCGGCCAGAAGTTCCCGGTACACTGGGGCGGCGACTGCTCCTCGAACTACGCTTCGATGTCCGAGTCCCTGCGCGGCGGCCTCTCGCTGTGCCTCTCCGGCTTCGGCTTCTGGAGCCACGACATGAGCGGCTTCGAGGGCACAGCCCCGGCCGACGTCTACAAGCGCTGGGCGGCGTTCGGCCTGCTCTCTACGCATTCGAGACTCCACGGCTCCAACTCCTACCGTGTGCCGTGGCTGTTCAGCAAGGAAGGCGAGCAGAACGGCGAAGAGTCCGTTGCGGTCGTCAAGAAGTTCTCCGAGCTCAAGTGCACGCTGATGCCGTACATGTTCTCGGCGGCCGTCAACACGCATAAGACCGGCGTGCCGACGATGCGCGCCATGGTGCTCGAGTTCCCGGGCGACATCGCCTGCGAGGACCTCGACCGCCAGTACATGCTCGGCGACAGCCTGCTGGTCGCGCCGGTGTTCACGAAGGACGGCGACGTGACGTATTACCTGCCGGACGGCAAGTGGACGCACCTGCTCTCGAACGAGACGAAGGTCGGCGGCCGCTGGATGCGCGAGAACTACGACTTCTTCTCCCTGCCGCTGCTGGCCCGCGAGAATTCGATCATCGCGATCGGCGCGAACAACCAGGAGCCGGACTACGACTACGGCAAGGACCTGACGCTGCACGTCTTCGAGCTTTCGGACAAGGCCTCGGCGAAGATCACCGACAGCAAGGGCAACGACATGCTCTCCGTCTGCGCAAAGAACGAGGACGGCAAGGTTACGATCCACTTCGACGGCCGCGCGGAAGGCCTCAAGGTGCTGCTGCGCAACGTGAAGTCGGTCTCGAACCTCACGGGCGCGACGGCCGAAGCGCACGAGTTCGGCACGCTGCTGACCGTCAACGCGGACCTCGGCGACGTCACCTACACCCTGTAAATCCACCGCGGGCCGTTTTCGGCCGCGTAAATACCTGCATAACAAAAAGGAGCGGACAGCGCATGCTGTTCGCTCCTTCTGTTTTTCAAAACAGTTCCGTTTGTGCGCCGGCGGCTGGCCTCCGCTTCGAATGATCCGGCGCTGCGCGACTGCTTTGCGCGGTTCACGCGGGCCAGACCATCTCGTACTCCTGCGCGCCGGTCGCATCGTCCACGCCCGCAGAGCGGACCGAAAAGCCCGCGGCGCGGTAAAAGCGCACGGCGCGCGCGTTCTGCTCGTAGACGTGCAGTGTCAGCGCGGGGCGGATGCGCTTGGCGTGGTCCAGAAGCTGCCGCCCCGCGCCGCGGGACTGCTTTTCCGCGCGGACAAAAATGCCGGCGATGTAGCTGCCGTCCAGCCCGACGAATCCCGCGATGCCGTCCTCGTCCGTGCAGACGTAGACGTCGGCCTGCGGTAGCGCCGCCCGCACGGCCTCCAGATTGCCGCGCCAGTAGCTTTCCGGGATGAAGCTGTGCGCCGCGATGTTCGTCTCAAGCCAGATCTGCAGCACCGCGTCCAGATCGTCCGGCGTGCATTTTCGAATCAAACCGGGCCCTCCTTTCGAAAACGGGCAAAAAAAGAGAGGGCGCGCGCCCTCTCTTTCCCCTGTGCTTTACGCCTTCTTGCTGTTGAGGTACTCCTGGATCGAAGCGAACACCTCGTCGACGTTGAGGCCGTGCACGGCGCAGGCGTCCTCGAGGGATTCGTGGATGGAGGACGGGCAGCCGACGCAGTGCATGCCGGACTGCATCAGAACATAAGCGATGCCGCGGTCGTAGTCGAGCATCTCGCCCATGGTGGTCTTTTTCGTGATTTCCATAATCATGTTCCTTTCTGTGACGAAATGGATTTACCTTCAGTTTGGCGCCGGGCAAAACAAAATATTCGCCCGTGCATTCTATACCTTTCCAGTATACAATACTGCACGGCAGAAAGCAAGACAAAAAGGGCGGAAAACCGCCCTTTTCAGAATTTTATTTTATTTTTCCGCGGCTCAGTTGCCGGTCGCCGTGCGGAACTCGGTCCAGACGCGCGTGTGGGTCTCCAGCGCTTCGGCGGAAATGTTTTCGATCATCTCCGTGTTGTCGCTGAACTCCTCGGGCAGCGTCAGGAACGACTTGTATTCCTCGTTGATGTATTCCTCCGCGGCGCTGTTCGTGCAGTAGTAGCCGATGTACTCGAAGCACTGGGCGGAAACCTCGGGGTCGAGGATGTATTCCATGAACTTGTAGGCGGCGTCGCTGTGCGGCGCGTTGCTCGGGATGAACATGCCCATGATGCCGAAGCCGATGCCCTCGCTCGGGTAAACGACCTCAAGCTCCGGGTTCGCGAGCATGGCCATCGTGACCTGCGAGGTGTACATGACGGCCGCGCTGATCTCGCCGGAGATCAGGTCGTCCTGGATGTTGTCGTCCTTGATCAGGCGGATGTTCGGCGCGAGCTCGAGCAGCTTCTGGCCGGCCTCTTCAATGACGGCCACGTCCTCGGTGTTGTAGCTCTCGCCCAGCACCTTGAGCGCCATGCCGTTGATGACGCGGAAATTGCTCGTGACGCCGATGCTCGAGGCAAGGGACGAATCCCACAGGTCTGCATAGCTGTCGATCTCGATGTCCACAAGGCTCGGGTCGTAGACGATGGTCTGCACGCCGGCGCCGTACGGCACGGTGTACTTGTCCTCGGGGTCGAAGAACTGGCCCTGATAGATCGGGTTGATGTTGCCGAACGACGGCAGCTGCGTCTTGTCGAGCTCCGTCACAAGGCCCTCGGCGATCGCCGTTTCGATGATGTAGTCGTCGGCCACGACGATGTCGTAGTCGCCGCCCTCGGCCGCCTCAAGGCGGGCCAGCATCGTCTCGTCGGTGTCGAAGTTCACGTAGTTGACGCGGATGCCGGTTTCCTGCTCGAACGCGTCGAGCACTTCCTGCGGGAACATCGATTCCCAGGTGTAGAGCACAAGCTCGTCGGAGCCGTTTTCTGCCGCGGAGTCCGTTGCGGAATCCGTGCCGGCACCGGAGGAGGACTCCGACGACGCGCCGCCGCTGCACGCGGTGAGCGTGACGACGAGCATGGCCAGAGCAAGGATGGATGCCAATACTTTTTTCATTTTAATCACCATTCCTTATTATTTTTTCCCTTCCTTTTTTTATTCTATCTGAAACGGCAGGCCGTCAGATTTCGGTTGTTTCTTTCGGCGTCTTCGGCTTTTTCTCGCGGCCGAGGAAGATGGCGAGGCCGCACAGCGAGATCGTGACGAGGAAGATCAGCGTGCAGAGCGCGTTGATCTCGGGCGTCACGCCGGTTTTGAGCTGCGAATAGACCTTGAGCGGCAGCGTGTTCGAGTCGACGCCGGTGACGAAGAAGCTGATGATGACGTCGTCGAAGCTCATCGCGAACGCGAGCAGCATGCCCGAGGCGATGGCCGGGGCGATCAGCGGCAGCACGATGTCGAAAAACGCGCGGACCTTCGAGGCGCCGAGGTCGAGCGCGGCCTCCTCGAGGCTCTTGTCCAGGCCGACGAGGCGCGCCTTGACGAGCATGAAGACGTACGGGATGCAAAACGCCGTGTGCGCGATGATCAGCGTCGTCATGCCGAACGGCAGGCCGATCAGCGAGAAAAAGACCATGAATACCATGCCCAGAATGATTTCCGGGATCATCAGCGGCAGCGTGGAAATGTATTCCATGATGCCCTTGCCTTTGAGCTGGACCTTCGACGAGCCGACCGCGCCGAGCGTGCCGATGACGGCCGCCGCGCACGAGGACGAGACGCCGAGGATGATGCTGTTCAGGAGCGATTCAAAAAGCGCGCGGTCGCGGAACAGCTCTTCGTACCATTTGAGCGAAAAGCCGTCCCAAACGGAGCTGATCTTGCTCTCGTTGAACGAGTAGATGATGACGAGCACGATCGGCACGTACATCAGCAGCAAAATCACGCCGAGATATACATTCGGAAGATGCGTTCTGTTTTTCAATGCTTCACCCATGCCTTTCTGCCGCTTACACGAGGCCTTCGAGATCCTTGACGCCGGAAATCTTCCGGTACAGGGCGATCATCACGCTCGTGAGGATCGTCAGGATCACGGCGAGCGCCGCGGCGAACGGCCAGTTGTGCGCCTTCATCAGCTGGTCCTGGATCAGGCTGCCGACGAGCACGACCTTGTTGCCGCCGAGAATGTCCGCGATGAAGAACAGGCCCATCGACGGGATGAACGTGAGAATGACGCCCGAAAGCAGGCCGGGCAGCGTCAGCTTCAGCGTGACGGTGAAAAAGGCCCTGATGCGCGAGGCGCCGAGGTCGCGCGCCGCCTCGATCAGGCTCCAGTCGAGCTTTTCGGCGCTCGAGTAGACCGCGAAGATCATGAACGGCAGCAGGGCGTAGATCATGCCGACCACAACGGCCGGGTAGGTGTACAGCAGCCGCATCGGCTCGTCGGTGATGCCGAGCCCCATCAGCAGCTTGTCGAACACGCCGTTCGCGCGGAAGATGATGATCCAGCCGTACAGGCGGATCAGCGAGCTCGTCCAGAACGGGATCATCAGGAGCATCATCGTGCGCTTTTTCCACTTGGCCGTCAGCTTCGCCATGAAGTAGCCGAACGGGTAGCCGATCAGGATGATCAGCACGGTGCTGATGATCGCGAGCTTGAAGGACTCGACGAAGGTCTGCAGATAGACCGGCTCGAGGATATTCCGGTAATTGTCCAGCGTGAACTGGTTCGTCACGCCCCAGGTTTCGGCGCGCTGCAGAAAGCTCAGGATCACCATGTAAACGAGCGGCCCAACGATAAAGACGAGCGTGAACACATAGAGCGGAAGCAGCATCAGCGCTTCCTTTTTCAGTTTTCTGCGCGGGTTTCTCTTCACGGCTCTACCTCCACGGCGGCGCCGTCCGCCCAGGTGAGGCCGACGGTATCGCCCGGCATCAGCGGGGAGTCGATGCCGTGGCGGCTTGCGACGAGCTCGCCGCATTCCTTCGTGTCCACGGTGATGCGCAGCATGCCGCCCGCGAAGGTCTTTTCGCGGATGACGCCGGTCAGGTAGCCGGGCTCGCCGCGCTGCAGCTCGAGCGCTTCGCTGCGCACGGCGAGACATTTGCCGCCGAGCGTCAGGATGTTGGCGGAGCCGACGAAGCGCGCGACGAAGGCCGTCTTCGGCCGGTCGTAGATCTCGTTCGGCGTGCCGAGCTGTTCGAAGAGGCCGTCGCGCATCACGGCGATGCGGTCGGACATGTTGAGGGCCTCCTCCTGGTCGTGCGTGATATAGATAAACGTAATGCCGAGTTTTTTCTGCAATCGCTTCAGTTCCGTCTGCATCATGCGGCGCAGCTGCAGGTCGAGCGCGCCGAGCGGCTCGTCGAGCAGAAGCACCTTCGGCGAATCGATGACGCTGCGGGCGATCGCGACGCGCTGGCGCTGGCCGCCGGAAAGCTCGCCGGGCATGCGGCTGCCGAAGCCTTCAAGCTGCACGAGCTCGAGCATTTCGCGCACGCGCGATTTGATCTCCGGCTTCTTCACGCCGCGGATCCGCAGGCTGTAACCGATATTCGCCTCCACCGTCATGTGCGGGAAAAGGGCGTAATTCTGGAAAACCGTGTGTACGCCGCGTTTATCGGGTTCGGTGTTCGTAACATCCGCGCCTTCAAGCAGCACGGTGCCGCTGTCCGGCACCTCAAGGCCTGAGATGATGCGCAGCGTCGTCGTCTTGCCGCAGCCGGAGGAGCCGAGCAGCGTGATGAATTCACCCGGTTCCACCTTCAGGTCGATGCCGTTTAAGACCGGCACGCCGCCAAAGGCCTTTTTGATCCCTTTTAGTTCCAGAATTTCGTCCATTTTCACGTCCCAGCTCCCTTACAGTTTGTTTCCATATCAATGTATTGTCTACCAATTTGGTATACGTCCCATTTTAGTTCCGATTATAGGGCAAACACCGCATTCTGTCAATGTTTTTGCGGAAAATTTATCCCCAGCCGTCCAGATGGGCGCGCTGCATGGCGCCCATAACTTTCTGCTTTAAGTCGGGAAAGCTTTTCTCCAGCCCGGCGATCAGCTCGGCCGTGTCCTGCCGGGCGGTCACGCCGTCGGCCGGGCAGCCGCTTTTGACGACGGGCAGCGCGAGCTTTTTCACGGCGCGGCGGATGTCCGCCTCCTCGCAGAAGACGAGCGGCCGGATCAGGTACAGGTCCTTGCGCGAAAGGTAGCTCTTCGGCGAAAAGCAGCCGATCTTCCCGCCGTAGAGCAGGTTCATCAGGAAGGTCTGCACCGCGTCGTCGAAGTGGTGGCCGAGCGCGATCTTGCCGCAGCCGGCGTCCTTCGCCATGTCGTGCAGGATGCCGCGCCGCATCCGGGCGCACAGGCTGCACGGGTTCTCCTCCTTCCGGTCCTCGAAGATGATCTTGCCGAGGTTCGTGCGGCGGATGCGGTACTCGACGTCCCACTCCCGGCAGAGCGCTTCGACCGCGCCGTAGTCCGTCTCCGCGCCGCCGAAGCACGGGTCGGCCGTCAGCGCGACGACCGTGTAGCGCTTCGGGTAGTACCGGCGCATCATGGCGAGCGCGTATAAGAGGTAGAGGGAGTCCTTGCCGCCGGAAACGCCGACCGCGATGCGGTCCCCCTCCTCGATCATTCCGTATCTGTCCGCCGCCGCGCGGACGTGTCCCATCAAAGCGTGCACCGGTT
>HHCFR02800__coassemble_1381_pt1 | contig 22753 bp, 19 predicted proteins | sample HHCFR02800__metabat2_low_PE_068 | metagenome-assembled genome bin HHCFR02800
TGTTTATAACTTTTGGTCTCCGAACGCCGCTCTTCAACCCTTTCAGCGGATTCCGCGTTTCCCGCTTTACTTTTGCGGCCCACCGTTTTAAAATACATGGTGAGGACGGCTCACAAAAGCTACAGCGTTTACAGAAAGGATTATCAGCTTGAAACGGATCAACAGCAACGATATCGCAAAGCTCGCGGGGGTTTCCCGCAGCACCGTCAGCCGCGTGGTCAACGGGTACTCGAACGTGCCGGAGGAAACGCGGAAAAAGGTCATGAAGGTCATCAAGGAGCACCACTATTACCCGCTGCTCTCCGGCCAGCTGCTCACCGGCAAAGGCACAAAGACCCTCGGCCTGTTCTGGATGGGAGGTTCCGGCATCGCGCATGATTCCCTGACAAGCAGTTACTTCATGCACATTGTCGATGCGGCGGCGCGGCGCGGCTATCTCGTGCTCGCCTGCGTTCTCGACAACATCACCGAGAAGCAGAACATCAACTATGTGCGCAAGATCTTTATGGAAGGGCGCATCGACGCCGGCATCTTTGTCGGTACGAGCAACACCGAGCCGCTCGTCGACGAGCTCGTCGGGCTCGAAAAAATCGTCGGCCTGTTCGACTACTACCACGAAAACGAGGACGTCCCGAACCGGATCTGCGTCAACTTCGACCGAAATTCCGGCGAAAAGACGATCGATTACCTGTACGACCTCGGCCACCGCAAGATCGCCATCATCGACGGCGACCTCAGCCGACTGAGCTGCATCCACCGCCACGAGAGCTACATGCGCGGCATGATCAAGCACAGCCTGCCGATGCAGAACAAGTGGATGACCTACGGCGGCATCGTGCAGAAAAGCGGCTATGAAGCCGCCAAGCGAATGCTTTCGGCCTGTATGGACGACCTGCCGACCGCGATCTGCGCCAACAACGACGGCGTGGCGTTCGGCGTCTACGACGCCTGCGCGGAGCTCGGCCTGCGGATCCCGGAGGACATTTCCGTCGTCGGTGCGGACGGCCACGAGCGCGGACGGCATATCTCTCCGCCGCTGACCACCTTTTCGTTTGATTTTGGGGAGATGTTCTCCTCGCTCGTCGACCGCGTGATCGACACGATCGAGCAAAAGGAAAACGTCCCGCAGAGCGTTTTTGTCGAGAGCCGGTTTATTGAGGGCGGCTCCTGCCGCCGCATCGAATCCTGAAATACAGTACGCCGTGCTGCCCGCTCCGGCAGCCGGTTTTTTCGGAATTCTCTTGAACACGTGTTAATTCGGCGGCCTGCCGCTGGATATAAATCTTTTGGAGAGGAATTGAGAAAAAATGGCAAATCCGGTTTTAGCCAATCGATTGGCACAGGTCGGCTTCATCGTGCGCGACGTTGAAGCGACGAAGATCAAATTCGCGGAGTTTTTCGGCGTCCCGGTGCCCCCCACCTGCGACGGCGGCAAGTATGAAGTCACCGGCACAACGGTAAACGGCGAGCCTGCGCCGGACGCAAACTGCCTGATGGCGTTCTTCGACCTCGAGAACATCCAGCTCGAGCTGATCCAGCCCAACGGCGTGAAGAGCACCTGGCAGGATTTCCTGGATACGCACGGCGAGGGCATCCACCACATCGCGTTCCCCGTCAAGAACACCGACGAGAAGATCAAGGCCGCGGAGAAATTCGGCGGCGTCTGCGTGCAGCGCGGCAAGTACGGCGGTGGAAACGGCGAGTACGCGTACATCGACTTCACAAAGGACCTCAAGTGCCTGATGGAGACGCTTGAAAGCTACTGACCGCCCGCGCGGCGCCCCGGCTGCGGCCCGCTTAAGGCGCGCCTGCAGCCGGTATATTCCCGGAAAGGACTGTGATCCATATGAATTTTGTCGTGATCGGCGCAACAAAAGGCCTCGGCCTCTGCCTGACAAAGCAGTTGCTCGAAGCGGGTCACCGCGTCGCCGCAGGCGCCGTCGTGCTCTCCGCAGAGTTGGAAGCGCTTTCCAGCGCGTATCCGGAGACGCTGCGCGTCCTGCCCGCCGACGTGACCGATGAGGCGCAGATAGCCGACGCCGCAGCGCAGGCCGCCGCGTTCCTCGGTGAAATCGACGCACTCTGCAACGTCGCGGGCGTTCTGCTCGACAACGACCGTGTCAAGCTGCTGCACGCGTGCGATATCGGCGAGCTGCGTCGCTCGTTCGACGTCAACACCGTCGGCCCCGTCATCGTCGCCAAGTGTTTTTATCCGCACATGAAGAAAGGCGGCAAGATCTTCACCGTGACCTCCGAGGGCGTCGGCATCCGCAGCTGCGGCACCTGGGTGCCGTGCTACGCGCTTTCCAAGGCCGCCGCCACAAAGGCCTGCGGCATCCTCAACGCTTCGGTTTCCGACGTCGATTTCTACGCCGTCCACCCCGGCCGCATGAACACCGACATGGGCCGCACCACCGCGCAGATCGAGCCGGAGGAAGCCGCCGAAGGCTTCTGCCGCCTGATGGCCGGTGAAACGCCCGTTTCCCGCGAAAAGTGGTACATCGACTACAAGGGCGAGGAAATGGAAGCCTGACTTTCGTTCACGAGAAATCTGAAATAAACACACACCGCGCCCCCGGCGCGCAGACGTTTTGCGGCCTGCGCGCCGGGGGCGCGGGCTTTTTTTGACGCAAACCGACAGAAAGCTTTACACAGCCTTGATGCACGGCCTGCAGAAAAGTCCTACAATAAATATGGGAAAACAGCGTTTTCCCGCCGCGGCACTGCGCGGGCACGGCGACGAAATGCGCCGGCCGCAGCGCCGCACAGCTGAGATCCGCGTACGAGAGTTTCCTTTCAACCTAAAAGGGAGAGGGCATCCAATCGGGGTGTCCTCTCCCTCTTTCTGTTCGTTTTATCGCTTTTGCGCCGGTCTCTTGTCCGCCGCGTCCCGCCGTGATATAATGGGTTCAACACGATGAGATCAGAGGGGGAAATTCCATGCGGGTAGGAACCATCCGGCAATCGACCGTCACAGACTTCGCCATCGGCGGCGCGATCTGCCCAAAATGCAAGCAGCCGTTTACGGCGCAGATGAACCGCACCATACAGACCGCCACGATGCTGGCCGTCCCATTCATGAAAAAGACCGGCGAGCGATATACGATCTGCCCGCACTGCGGGCTGCGGTATTCCTTTACGCCGGACATGTATTCTTCCCTGCGGCAGCGGCCCACCGCAGATTTTCTGTACCAAATCTGCAGCGGGATGCTCCTCAAGGGACAGGAAAAAGCGGAGAAGCACAGCGCGCGCTCCCGCAAAAACGCGGGGCTCGCCGCGGTGCTTGCGCTTCTGCTCGGCGTCTTCGGCGCACAGAACTGGTATCTCGGGCACTACAAGCGCGCGCTCATTGCCTGCATGCTGGACGCGCTCGGCCTTGTGTGCTTCTTTGCCGCGCTGGCTGTCGAAAACGCGCAGCCGCTGCTGTTCCTCGCCGCAGGCCTGTTCGCCTTCAGCCTGTACTGGGGGCTTGTCGACACGGTCCGCATCCTTCTGGGCCGCGCCAAGGACGCCGAAGGCCTGTACGTCTGCACGCGCAGACAGCATGCGCGGTGGATGGAAAAGAAAGAAAAACTGTCTTAAGCTGCGCATAAGCCGCGCTCTGCCATCGAACGGTGGAGCGCGGCCCTTCTTTTTCCGCTGTTTTTTCTGCGGCGCGCAACCGCCACAGGCCAGTGATAAAGCGCCGCTTCCGCCCGCGCTCAGACGCGCGCCTTGAATTCCTGCGGCGTGATGCCGGTCTGCGCCTTGAACGCCTTGTAAAACGTCGAGTAGTCGGAAAACCCGCACTCGCGCCCGGCCTCGGCCGCCGTCGCGCCCTCGCGCAGCATCCGGCGCGCATGGGTGATGCGCAGCGCCATCAGATAGGCGTAGACCGTCGCGTTCGTATACGCCTTGAAGTGCCGGTTCAGATACGATTTGCTGATGAAGAAGCGCGCCGCCAGGTCGTCGAGCCGCAGCGGCTCGCGGAAGTGCTCGGTGAGGTAGCGGATGACCTGCGGGATCACCGCCGTCTCCCCGCGCGCCTCCTTTTCGACGAGGCTGTACGCCTCGAACGCGTCCTTCAGGTAGAGGCGGATCGCAGACGATGTAAACACGCCGCCGCGCTCCATCTTCACGATCCGGCGGAACAGCGAGGCCGCGAAGATCAGGTCGTCGCCGCGCAGCGGCACGCGGTAGCCGTTTGCGCCGATCCCGCGCAGCGCCGCCTGCAGCTCGCCCGCCGCGCTGTCGATGCGCGCGATGTAGTCGAGCTCCACCCAGAGCACCATGCGCTCATACGCCGCGCGTTCGTTCGCGATGACCGGCCGGTGCATCCGGCCCGGCGGGATAATCAGCAGGTCGCCGGGGCACAGGTCGTAGACCTGGTCCTCGATGTAATACGTCACGCTGCCGTCGAGGAAAAGATACAGCTCGAGAAAGTCGTGCGCGTGGAATTCGATCGTCCGGAAATACGGGTCGCGGTTGTGGTGCGCCTCGAAATCCTCCTCGAGCATCACCTGCGCCCTGTCCTCTCTTCGCCCTTCCATCTCGTCGCCTCCTTTTTGCAAAGCATAGCACAAAATGAATCGATTTGCAATCTATCCGGCGACATATACCATTTATTTTGCAATTTCATGTGCTATACTTACAGTAACAAACACAGGAAGGAGTTTGTTCCCATGCGGGAGGATTTATTTTTGAAAAGCGGCACGGCAAAGCGGCTGTATGAAGCCGTCCGCGCCCTGCCGATCGTCGACTACCACTGCCACCTTTCGCCGAAGGAGATCCTCGAGGACGAGGTCTTCACGGACATCGCGCAGGTCTGGCTCGGCGGCGACCACTACAAATGGCGCCTGATGCGCGCCTGCGGCGTGCCGGAGCGCCTGATCACCGGCGACGCGCCCGCGCGCGAAAAGTTCCGCGCCTATGCGGACTGCATCGAGACCGCCGTCGGCAACCCGCTGTACGTCTGGTCGCACATGGAGCTTTCGATGTTCTTCGGCATCGAGGATGCGCTCTCGGCGGAGACGGCCGACGACATCTTCGACCGCGCGAACGCTTACATCCGGGCGCACGCGCTCTCGCCGCGCAAGCTGATGCTGCAGAGCCGCGTGGAGCTCGTCGCGACGACCGACGACCCGGCCGACTCGCTCGAATACCACCGCCTGATCGCGCAGGAAAAGGATTTCCCCGTGCGCGTCGTGCCGTCGTTCCGCACGGACGCGGCGCTCAACATCGTGCGCGCCGATTACCGCGCCTACCTCGCGCGCCTTTCGGACGCCTGCGGCTTTGGGATCGAAACGCTGGAGGACCTCAAAAAAGCGCTCTCGGCGCGGCTCGATTTCTTCTGCGAGAACGGCTGCCGCGTCAGCGACGTCGGCATCGAAGCGTTCCCGAAGCGCGACGCGGCCTGCTGCGCCGCCGAGACCTTCCGGCGGGCGCTCGCCGGCGAAAGCGTCACCGAGGCCGAGTACCGCGATTTTCTCTTTGAGCTGTACGTGTTCCTCGCCGCCGAGTACAAGCGGCACAACGTCACGATGCAGCTGCACCTCAACGTGCGCCGCAACGCCTGCACGCGCCTCTTCGAGACCGTCGGCCCCGACGCCGGCGGCGACTGCGTCGGCGACCCGATCCCGGAGCGCGACGTGGCCGCACTGCTCGACGCGATGGACAAAGCGGACGGCCTGCCGCGCACGATCCTCTACACGCTCGAGCCCTCGATGTACATGGCGCTCGCGACGACCGCCGGCAGCTTCCGCGGCGTGGTGCCCGGCGCGGCCTGGTGGTTCTGCGACCACAAGCGCGGCATGGAGGAGCAGATGAACATACTGGCCGAAACGGGCCATCTCGCCCAGTTCTACGGCATGCTGACGGACAGCCGCAGCTTCCTTTCCTACGCGCGGCACGACTACTTCCGCCGCGTGCTGTGCAGCCGCATCGCCGAGGAGCTCGACGGCGGCACGCTGCTCTCGGAAAAGGCCGCGATGAAGCTCCTGAACCGGCTCTGTGTCGAAAACAGCCGCGCGCTGTTTGCATAACCGCTCTGCGGGCCCGCAACACGCTTCGGCCCGCAGGCCCCGCGCACGGCGCGCCGGCTTTGCCGCAAAGCCGTGCGGAACCAGATAAAAGGGAGGAATTGCTCATGAATATCGTCATAACCGGCGCGGGCGGCGTGCTCTGCAGCGCCTTCGCCAAGGCGCTCGCGGCGGACGGCCACAAGGTCGCGCTGCTCGATCTGAATCTCGAAGCCGCGGAGAAGGTCGCGGCGGAAATCCGCGGAAACGGCGGCGAAGCGGTCGCCGTGCAGGCCGACGTGCTCGACAAGGAAAGCCTGCAGGCCGCGCACGACGCCGTGGAAAAGGCGTTCGGCCGCTGCGAGGTACTCGTCAACGGCGCGGGCGGCAACAACCCGAAGGGCACGACGACCGGCGAATACTTCGACAAGGCCGATCTGCTCGACGAAAACGCCCGCTCCTTCTTCGACCTCGACAAGGACGGCGTCTCCTTCGTCTTCAACCTGAACTTTCTCGGCACGCTGCTGACGACGCAGGCGTTTGCCGTCGACATGCTCGAGACCGGCGGCTGCATCGTCAACATCTCCTCGATGAACGCGTACACGCCGCTGACGAAGATCCCGGCCTACAGCGGCGCCAAGGCGGCCGTTTCGAACTTCACGCAGTGGCTCGCCGTGCACTTCGCGAACTGCGGCATCCGCGTCAACGCGATCGCCCCCGGCTTCTTCGCGACGAACCAGAACCGCACGCTGCTCTTCAACGAGGACGGCAGTCTCACGCCGCGCAGCCACAAGATCATCTCGCAGACGCCGATGGGCCGCTTCGGCGAACCCGAGGAGCTGCTCGGCACGCTCCGCTTTTTGATCGACGACAAGGCTTCGGGCTTCGTCACCGGCATCACGATCCCGGTCGACGGCGGCTTCTCCGCCTACTCCGGCGTTTGATTCGACTTTTACACAGCGGCGCTGCCGCAGAAAGGATGTTTACTATGATTATCGGCGCACAGGGCTTTACGATCCGCAATTTCGCACAGAACGAGGCCGACCTGCGCGTGACGGCGAAAAAGCTGCGCGACATCGGCTTCAAGACGCTGCAGGTCTCCGCGTTCGGCGACATCGACCCGCACATCATCCGCGAGATCTGCGATGAAAACGACCTCAAGATCATCATCACGCACACGAACCAGCAGCTGATTCTGGAAAACCCCGAGAAGGTCATCGAGAACCACCGCATCATGGGCTGCAACCACGTCGGCATCGGCATGATGCCGCAGAAGTACACCGGCTCGCTCGAGGGCATGCGCGCATTTCTGAAGGACTACACGCCGGTCGCGGACAAGCTTTACGACGCGGGCATGAAGCTGCACTACCACAACCACGGCTTCGAGTACGAGCAGTTTGAAAACAAGTGCCTGCTCGACTGGATGGCCGAGGAAACCGCCCCCGAAAAGTGGGGCTTCATCCTCGACGTGTACTGGACCCAGTTCGGCGGCCGCTCCCCGTCCCGCCAGATCGTCGAGCTTGGCGACCGCATCGACGTGATCCACTTCAAGGACATGAAGATGCACGGCCACGAGCACCGCTTTGCGGCCGTCATGGACGGCAACCTCGACTTCGACGCGATTCTCGACGCCTGCCGCGAGGTCGGCATCCAGTACGCGATGATCGAGCAGGACGACTGCTACGACCGCGACCCGTTCGACGAGCTCGCGCTCAGCGCAAAGAACCTGATTGCGGCCGGCTGCCGCTTCTGAGGAGGACGGACGATGGCACTCAACTTCACTTTTTCCGCCTTCGCCGACGAGGCGGACCCGAATTTCGACCTGCAGCTCGCCGCGCTGAAGCGCAACCGCATCCCGCTGCTTGAGATCCGCGGCGTGGACGGCAAGGGCGTGCTCGACCTGACCGACGCGGAGCTTGAAACGGTCTGCGAGAAGCTCGCAGAGGCCGGCATCGGCGTTTCGGCCGTCGGCTCGCCGATCGGCAAGATCGGCATCCGGGACGACTTCGCCCCGCACTTTGAGAAATTCAAGCGCGCCGTCGAGATCGCGAAAAAGCTCGGCACCGCGCGCATCCGCATGTTCAGCTTCTTTATCCCGCAGGGCGACGACCCGGAAAGCCATTTCGGCGAGGTCGTGCGGCGCGTTTCGGCGCTCGTCGCCTACGCCGAGGAAAACGGCGTGCACTGCTGCCACGAAAACGAAAAGGGTATTTACGGCGACACGCTCGCCCGCGTGCAGAAGCTGCATGCGGCCGTGCCCGGCCTGCGCTGCGTGTTTGACCCGGCGAACTACATCCAGTGCGGCGACAACCCCGCCGTGAATTTCAAGGCGCTTTCCCCGATGATCGACTACATGCACATCAAGGACGCGCTGTTTGCGGACGGCTCGGTCGTGCCGGCCGGCGAGGGCGACGGCTCGGTGCCGCAGCTTCTCGCGGCGCTCGCCGAAACGGGCAGGCCGTACATCCTGACGCTCGAGCCGCATCTGTTCGATTTCAGCGGCCTCTCGAATTTGCAGGACGAGGAACTCACACACAAGCGCGTGTACCGCTCCGGCGAGGAGGCGTTCGACGCCGCCGCAAATGCGCTGCACGCGATCTGCGAAAAAATCAATCTGTAAGGAGTTGCAAGAAATGAGCGAAACAGTAAAAATCGGCATCATTGGCATCGGCAACATGGGCTCCGCGCACGCGAAGAGCATTCTGGCCGGAAACATTCAGGGCATGGAGCTCGCCGCGGTCTGCGACATCGCAGAATCGAAGCGGCTCTGGGCGGCGGAAAACCTGCCGGACGTCCCCTGCTTCATCGACTACAAGGAGATGATCGACAGCGGCCTGTGCACGGCGATCCTCGTCGCGACGCCGCACTACCTGCATTCCCCCATCGCGATCTACGGCTTTGAAAAGGGCATGCACGTGCTCTCCGAAAAGCCGGCCGGCGTCTACACGAAGCAGGTCGAGGAGATGAACGAGGCCGCCAAAAAATCGGGCAGGGTTTTCGGCATTATGTACAACCAGCGCACGAACCCGAAGTTCCAGAAAATGCGCGAGATCGTGCAGAGCGGCGCGCTCGGCGAGCTCAAGCGCTGCGTGTGGATCATCACGAACTGGTACCGCACGCAGGCGTACTACGACAGCGGCACGTGGCGCGCGACGTGGGCCGGCGAGGGCGGCGGCGTACTGATCAACCAGTGCCCGCACAACCTCGACCTGTGGCAGTGGATCTTCGGCATGCCGAACAAGATCAGCGCGCACTGCAAGTACGGCCGCTGGCACAACATCGAGGTCGAGGACGAGGTGACGGCCTACGCCGAATACCCGAACGGCGCGACCGGCGTGTTCATCACGACGACCGGCGAGTGCCCCGGCACGAACCGCCTCGAGATCTCCGGCGACAAGGGCAAGCTCGTCTGGGAGGACGGCAAGCTGACGCACTGGGCGCTCGAGACGCCGGAGCGCGAGTTCTGTTTCACCTGCCCCGAGGGCTTTGCACAGCCGAAGATGACCGTCACCGAAATCGAGACGGAGAACGTCGAGCTCGGGCACAACGGCATCCTGCAGAACTTCACGAACGCGATCCTGCACGGCGAAGAGCTGCTTGCGCCGGGCTATGAGGGCATCAACGGCCTGAACATCTCGAACGCGATCCACCTCTCCGACTGGACCGGCAAGCCGCAGGACGTGCCGGTCGACAAGGAGCTGTTCCTGAAGCTGCTCGACGAGCGCCGCGCAACGTCGCACGTCAAGGAAGCGAAGGACGACGGCAAGATCGCCGACCTCTCCGGCACATACAACGACCGCTGGAAGGTCCGCTGAGCCGCGCGCACGGACCGGCTTTCCCGGCCGCAGGCCTGAATTCATCCGATCAAACGGGGACCGTCCGCACTGCGGGCGGTCCCTTTCGCTTGTGTGAAAAAATTTTTTCGTTTCCTGTAGCGAATTGCGGTTTTGCAGGGTATTCACAGTGAAAAGCATGTTTTTCCGAATACATCCACAGAAAGGAGGCAGACGCATGCGGGATATGTCCGAAGCGGAATTCGACGCCGCGCTCGCGCAGTACGGCGACACGGTTTACCGGCTCGCCTTCGCCTACACCCGAAACCGGGCGGACGCCGACGACGTCTTTCAGGAGGTCTTCCTGCGGTACTTCCGGCGCGCGCCGGCCTTTGAAACCGAGGAGCACCGCAAGGCGTGGCTGCTGCGCGTGACGATCAACCGCGCAAAGAGCTGCATGTCCCGCCGGGTGCTGCACGGGCCGCCGCAGGCCGAGGGCGCCGTGCCGTTTTCCGCGCCGGCGTCGATGGAGCTGCACGAGGCGCTTTCAAAGCTCGCGCCGAAATACCGCACCGTGATCCACCTGTTTTACTACGAGGGCTACACCGCCGAGGAAATCGGCGCGCTGCTGCGCCAAAAGCCTGCGACGGTCCGCACGCAGCTCACGCGCGCACGCCGCCGGCTGGCCTCCCTTTTGCAGGACGAAATCTGACACAGAAAGGATGAAACGCCATGACCTTCCGGGAAAAATACAACGCAATGCAGCGCGACGTCCGGCCGGACGCGCCCCTGCTGCAGCGCACGCGCGCGGCGGCGCAGAAAGCCCCCGCACGCCCGCGGCGGCTGCGCCCGCTGATCGCGCTCGCGGCCGTGCTCGTCTGCCTTGCGCTCGCCGTGCCCGCTTTCGCCATGCCGGCGCTCGCCGCCGACCCCGACGGCTACGCGCTGCTGTACAGCATCTCCCCCGCCGCCGCGCAGTTCTTCAAGCCCGTCAACCGAAGCGACGAGGACAACGGCATCCGCCTCACGGTCGATTCCGTCTACCTGCACAGCGACACCGTCGAGATCTACGTCTCGCTGCAGGACCTGACCGGCGACCGCCTCGACGAGACGACCGACCTTTTCGACAGCTACCGCATCAACCGCGGCTTCGACTGTTCGGCGACCTGCTCGCTCGCCGGTTACGACGCGCAGACGCGCACCGCGCGCTTTTTGATCTCGATCACGAGCTTCGACGGGCAGGACATCGAGGGCGACAAGCTGACCTTTTCGCTCAACCGGCTCCTGACCGGCAAGACGGAAACGGAGGGCGCCGTCACGGGGCTGGACCTCGCCGCGGCGCAGGCGGAGCCCGCCACGCAGCAGGTGGAATGGCGGGGCGGCAGCGGCATCGCGGCGGAGGCGGGCGGCTCCGGCGCTGAAACGCGCACCGCGCTTGTCCCGACCGGCACGCTCGCCGCGCCGACGCCCGGCGTCGCGATCACCGCGATGGGCTACGTCGACGGCCTGCTACACATCCAGGTGCTGTACGAAAACATCCTCGAGACCGACAACCACGGTCAGCTCTGGCTCGAGAACGGCGCAGAGCGAATCGAATGCCTCGGCACCCTCAGCTTTTTCGCCGAAAACGGAAGCGACAGCTTCGAGGAGTACGTCTTTGATGTTTCACCCGCACAGCTCGCAGACTGCACGCTGTACGGCAGCTTCGTCACCGCCGATACGCTGATCGAGGGCAGCTGGGAGATCACCTTCCCGCTGACCGAAACCGACTGAGCCGCGCGCATTTTCCGCCGGCCCAACCCATGCAAAAAGCCCCGCCGGGTCTCATGCCCGGCGGGGCTTCGCGCGATTTTGCTTGTCTTTAAGCTTTTGTCTCAGGCCGCGCGGTCACGCGTTCCGCTGCGCGGCGAGCCATTCGACGATTGTGACCGGCCTGCCGTCAATCGTGACCGGGCTGCCATCAAAGTCGAGGCGGCACTCGTTGTTCAGCATGTAGATCCAGCTCCAGTGGCCGTAGTACTCGAACGGCGCGCCGTCCGGCCCCTTATACTTGCCGGTGTGGTCGACGACCTTGTCCCAGTACGTCAGGTGGACGTTTTCGCCGCCCGCCGCCTTCAGCCGCTTGTACGTCGGCAGCACGTGCGTCTCGGGCGGCACGGTGTCGTCCGCGGCGGCGTGCGTCATCCAGATCGGCTTTTTCGCGATCGCCGCGATCTGCGCGTCGGTGATCCAGTCGTCGCGCAGCGCCTCGCAGATCGGGAAGGCCGCCGCGTAGCGGTCCGGCGTATGGATCAGCATTTTCAGCGTCATGAAGCCGCCGTTCGAGCAGCCGCCGATGTACACGCGGGTGCGGTCGATCCACGGGCGCGCCTCGATGTACGCGTCGATCAGCGCGTCGAGCGCCAACACGTATTTGGAGCGGCCGTCCTGCGTGTATTCGCCGCTGCCGTCGTCCATCCACATGGTCGGCGCCTGCGGGATGAGCAGGGCGCAGCGGCCGCCGAAATACGCCTGCAGCTCGGGAGACAGCAGGTTGACGACCTTGTTCGCGACCGCGGCGATCAGCGGCGAATGGCCGCCCTCGCCCGCGCCGTGCAGCCAGATGATCAGCGGCAGCTTTTCCTCCGCCGTGTGCGCCGGCTCGTAGTGCGCGTACAGCAGGTCGGAATCCGGGTGCGAAAACGCACCGGTCTCGAGCCATTGGGCATAGACGATCCGGTTGCCGCCGTCCGTATCGAACACGAGGCCGGAGATCGTGCCGTCCGCGGTCTCGATCGGCGCCGTCTGCGTGATCACGTTGTGCACGTCGAGGAACACGTTGAAGTTGCCGTCGAACTGGATGACCGAGCCGATGCCCGCGAGCGGCGAGCAGGCCATGCAGAGCGTGATGCAGCGGCCGTCCTCCGCGGGCGCGCCGTTTTCATCCGAAACATACAAACGCTCGACCGTGCGCGTGCCCTGCATCAGGTCGTCCGGGCGCTCGCCCATGAACTTCGGCCAGGTAAATTCCTCGCCGGGCTTCGCCGTGCGTTCCACGTAAACGCTGAACTGCGCGGGGTCGAGCTTCGCGCCGGTGAGCGGCCTGCCGGTTTCCAGAATGATCTTCGTGATATGCGGCCCGAAATCGAGCACTTCCGTAATGGTTTTGTAGGTCAATGCCATTGTTTTCAGCCTCCCTTTCGTTTCTTTTATCAGTATCGCACATTTTTTGCGGGCGCGCAAGCCCCGGCAGCCGGATTTGCCCCGCAATTTTCCGAAAACCGCTTGGCTTCCCGCGCCTTTTCCGCTATAATGAAGCTGGATTTTTACATCGGGGGGAGAACGGCATGCAAGAGAACATCTACGACAATCCGTCTTTTTTTGAAAAGTACAGCCAGATGGCCCGCTCGCGCGAGGGGCTTTCCGGCGCCGGGGAGTGGGAAACGCTCCGGACCGTGCTGCCGCCGGTCGAAAACAAGCGCGTGCTCGACCTCGGCTGCGGCTACGGCTGGCACTGCATCTGGGCCGTCGAGCACGGCGCGGAATCGGCGCTCGGCGTCGACATTTCGGCGCGCATGCTCGAGGTCGCGCGCGGCAAGATCGCCGGCGACGCGCAGCTTTCCGAACGCATCGCGTACCGGCAGGGCGCGATCGAGTCGCTCGAGTTTCCCGAGGACAGCTTCGACCTCGTGCTCAGCTCGCTTTCGCTGCACTACGTCGCCGATTACCCGGCCGTCGTCGAAAAGGTGCGGCGCTGGCTGAAGCCCGGCGGGCAGTTCGTCTTTACGGTCGAGCACCCCGTCTTTACCGCCGAGGGCTCGCAGGACTGGGTCCTCGACGCAGCCGGGAACATCGACCATTTCCCGGTGGACAACTACTATTACGAGGGCCCGCGCACCGCGCATTTCCTCGGCGAGACGATGACGAAGTACCACCGCACCGTGACGACGTATCTCGAGACGCTGCTCGACTGCGGCTTCACGCTGCGTCACGTGAAGGAGCCGATGCCGCCCGAATCGATGCGCGGCCTGCCCGGCATGGCCGACGAAATGCGCCGCCCGATGATGCTGATCGTCGCGGCGGAGCTTCAGGACCTGCCCGAAACCGTTCTGGACGCGCTGCACGCGCTCTACAACGCGAGCTTTCCCGCCCTGCGCACCGACCGCGCCGCGCTCAAAAAACGCCTCGGCATCGGCAGCGGCTCGCAGGTGCTGATCCACTGCGGCGCAGGCGGCCTGCCTGTGGGCTTCGCGGTCGTGCGGCAGAACGCGCTGCTTTTGCTCTGCGTGCAGCCCGAATACCGGAACCGGGGCGTCGGCAGCGCGCTGCTCGAGCGGGCGGAGGCGGCGATGCGCCCCTACGGCCGCGCCGTGCTCGGCCACGCGCAGGACACCTACATCTTCCCCGGCGTGCCGATGGACGGCGGCTCGGACGCGCACGCATTCTTCGAGAAGCGCGGTTACCGCTACATCTGGACGGCGTACGACATGACGCTCGACCTGACCGCCTACACGCACCGGCCCGAGCTCGACTGCAAGGACCCGGCGCTCACGACGCGGATGCGGCTCGACACGCCGGAGGACCGCGCAAACGCCGGCGCCTGCAGCGCGCAGATCGAGAGCTTCGGCAGCTACTTCGCCTACCTGCCGGACATTCTGCTCGCCGAATGGAACGGCGAGATCATTGGCGGCTGCGGCGTTCATCCGGAAAACTGCTTTTACACCGAAGCTTTCCCGGAAACAAGCACCTTCGGCCCGCTCGGCGTGCTGGAAGCTTACCGGAACCGCGGCGTCGGCATGCGCCTGTGCCAGGACGCGCTCGACCGCCTCAAGGCCGGCGGCGTCAAGCGCATTTACATCGGCTACACATGGCTGGAGGACTGGTACGGCAAGCTCGGCGCGAAGCGCTGCATCGACTACTGGATGGGCGAAAAAGAGCTGTAATCCGCACCGCACAGAGCGCCGCTTTTCGAAAAACGGAGCCAAAGCCCGGCAGCGCAAAACCGAACAGACATGCAAAAACCGCCCTGTGGGTTTCCCCACAGGGCGGTTCCTATTCGCTTATTTTACGGCTGTGAAGCGCTTACGCCTGAACGCGCGCCTTGAGGCCTTCGAGCTCTGCTCTGAGTTCTGCCGGGAGCTTGTCCCCGAACTTCTTGTAGAACTCTTCGATGCCCTCGGCTTCCTTCGCCCACTTGGCGTTGTCGACTTCGAGGATGCCCTTCAGCGTCTCGATCGAGAAGTCGTCGAGGCCTTCGAGGTTGATGTCCTCGGCCTTCGGCACATAGCCGATCGCCGTCTCGACTGCGTCGACCTCGCCGTCGCAGCGCTTGAGCATCCACTCGAGCACGCGGAGGTTGTCGCCGAAGCCCGGCCAAATGAAGTGGCCTTCTTCATCAACACGGAACCAGTTGACGTTGAAGATCTTCGGCGCCTTGTCGCCGAGGATTTCGCCCATCTCGATCCAGTGCTTGAAGTAGTCGCCCATGTTGTAGCCGCAGAACGGGAGCATGGCCATCGGGTCGCGGCGGACAACGCCGACTGCACCGGCAGCCGCAGCGGTCGTCTCAGAGCCCGTGATGGAGCCGATGAAGACGCCGTTGTTCCAGCTTCTGGACTGGTAAACCAGCGGAACCGTATCCGGACGGCGGCCGCCGAAGATGATGGCGGAAACCGGAACGCCCTTCGGGTTCTCGAACTCGCTCGAGAGGCAGGGGCAGTTTGCGGTCGGCGCCGTGAAGCGGCTGTTCGGATGCGCGAGCTTGTTGCCCTCGGCAATGTACTCGGGGCCGTTCACATGCGCGCCCTTCCACTCTTCCGCGTTGACCGGCGGGTTCTTGTCGAGGCTCTCCCACCAGACGGTGTTGTCGTCGAGGTTGCGGGCGACGTTCGTAAAGATCGTGCCCTTCTTCGTGGAGATCAGCGCGTTCGGGTTCGACTTCATGTTCGTGCCCGGCGCAACGCCGAAGAAGCCGTTCTCCGGGTTGATCGCATACAGTCTGCCGTCCTCGCCGGGACGCATCCAAGCGATGTCGTCGCCGACGGTCCAGACCTTGTAGCCCTTGGCTCTGTAGCCTTCCGGCGGGATCATCATGGCCAGGTTCGTCTTGCCGCAGGCAGACGGGAACGCCGCGCAGACGTACTTGACTTCGCCCTTCGGGTTCTCGACGCCGAGGATCAGCATATGCTCAGCCATCCAGCCCTCGTTCTTCGCCTGGTAGGAAGCGATGCGCAGCGCGAAGCACTTCTTGCCGAGCAGAACGTTGCCGCCGTAAGCGGAGTTGACGGAGATGATCGTGTTGTCTTCCGGGAACTGGCAGATCCAGCGATTCTCCGGGTCGACATTGCACTTGCAGTGCAGGCCGCGCACCCAGTCGTTGCTGTCGCCGAGCACGTCGAACACTTTCTTGTTGACGCGCGTCATGATGGCCATGTTGAGGACGACGTAGATGGAGTCGGTCAGCTCAACGCCGATCTTCGCGAGCGGGGAGCCGATCGGGCCCATGGAGTAGGGAATCACGTACATCGTACGGCCCTTGTAGCTGCCGCGTGCGATGTCGTAGAGCATCTTATAAGCTTCCTTGGGGTCCTTCCAGTGGTTGGTCGGGCCTGCATCCTCTTCGTTTCTGGAGCAGATGAGGGTTCTATCCTCGACACGGGCAACGTCGTTGACCGCCGTTCTGTGATAGTAGCAGCCCGGGAGCTTTTCCTGGTTGAGCTTGATCAGCTCGCCGGTCTCGCAGGCTTCCTTTCTGAGGGCCTCGAGCTGCTCCTCGGAGCCGTCGATCCAAACGACCTGATCCGGGTTGACAAGCGCTTTCATTTCGTCAATCCAAGAGAGGACTGTCTTGTTGTTTGTCATTCTTATTTCTCCTTTCGCCGAAAAGGCAAATGTATTGCAAATGACCTATTCTGTGCTTATTTTACCACATTTCGCATGGGGAATCAATTACCAATTTATGAATTCGCCCCTTCAATTTCGATATATTGATATATCTTTAACATATGGACGGGGCTTTTTCCATATCACCGCCGGTTCTTTTCCCGCAAAGCGCCCGGCGCGCGCCGAACGCGCCGCGTTTATTCCAAACGCCTCTGCGCGAAACGCCCGCGGCGCACGCGGTCAGCCGAGGTCGAGCAGCGTGACGCGGCCGGTTTCGCGCGTCTTGTTCATGTCGATCAGCCGCTGGTTCTCGCTGCCGCGGAACGGCAGGTCGAGGTTCTTCTGCGCCTCGAGGAACGGCCCGTCGACGAGCACGTCGCTGGCGCCGAGCAGCGCATCGACGTCCGGGTCGTGCATCGCCTCGAGCGCCTCGAGCGTCCATCCCGTATAGACCGTGACGTCCTTGCCGACGCCGTGCACGAGATCCGCGAGCGCCTTCAGCGGCTTCGGCTGGCAGAAGGGCTCGCCGCCCGAAAACGTGATGCCGCGCAGCAGCGGGTTCTGCCGGAACGCTTCGAAGATCCGGTCGGTGTCGTCCCACGTGCCGCCCTCGAAATCGTGCGTCTGCGGGTTGTGGCAGCCCGGGCAGTGGTGCGGGCAGCCCTGCACGAATACGGTCAGGCGGATGCCCCGCCCGTCCACGATGGAATCCGGGACAAGCCCGGCGATTCTGAGCTTCATTGTTTTAACTCCTTTCCCCGCCGCAGCGCAGGCCTGCATTTGGGCAGAAAAAAATCCAAAAGCCGTCGCTTTCGGATTTTTTCGGCAGCCTTACAGGCTGTGCTTCACGCGGTCGCGCTCCTCGGCGCGCTTCGCATTGTTCCAGCGGTCGGTCGTGCCGACGAGATACCCCGTGATGCGGCGGATGCGCTCGAAGTCGCGCCCCTCGCCGATGAGAACCGTGCTGTCCTTGACCGTCTTTTCCTTGATTTTCGGTGACATAAATTTTCCTCCTGTTCCTCTGCCCGCCGCCCGCTGTGCGGCCGGCGCAGCCGTGTAAAATCAATATTCCATATCGGCAAGCAGCCCCCACCGGGGGTAGTCCGCCGTGCAAAGCTCCTTTAAATGTGCATAGTCGTTGATGGCGCGCGCCCCGCTCAGTGGACCAGATGCGAGTAGTCCGGCACGTCGTGGTACTTCTTCCGCAGCTCGGCGAGCTTTTCGATCGGGACGCCCTCGCCGGCATGGCGGCCGCAGCGCGGGCAGACGTCGCCGATGATGCCGTTGTAGCCGCAGACCGGGTCGCGGTCGACCGGGTGGTTCACCGAGCCGTAGCCGATGCCCGCCTCCTTCATGCAGCGGATCACGCTCTCGAACGCGTCGATGTTCTTGCAGATGTCGCCGTCCAGCTCGACGTAGCTGATGTGGCCGGCGTTCGTCAGCGCGTGGAACGGCGCTTCCTTCTGGATCTTCTGGAACGCGCTGATGTTGTAATACACCGGGATGTGGAACGAATTCGTGTAATACTCGCGGTCGGTCACGCCCTCGATCTTGCCGTAGCGCTTCTGGTCGATGCGCAGGAACCGCCCGGAAAGGCCCTCGGCGGGCGTCGCGAGCAGCGTCCAGTTGAGGCCGGTCTCCCGGCTCTTTTTGTCGAGGCATTCGCGCATGTAGCGGATGATCTCATAGCCGAGCTTCCAGCTCTCCTCGCTCTCGCCGTGGTGCTTGCCGGTCAGCGCCTTGAGCGTTTCGGCAAGGCCGATGAAGCCGACGGAGAGCGTGCCGTGCTTGAGCACCTCCGCGACCGAGTCGTTGCGGTCGAGCTTTTCGGAATCGATCCACACGCCCTGTCCCATCAGGAACGGGTAGTTGTACGCCTTCTTGCTGCACTGGATCTTGAAGCGGTGCATCAGCTGCTCTTCGACGAGCGCGAGCCGCGCGTCGAGCAGCTCGTAAAACTTTTTGATGTCGCCCTTCGCCTCGATGCCCAGCCGCGGCAGGTTGATCGAGGTGAAGCTCAGGTTGCCGCGCCCGCAGGTGACCTCGCGCGCCGGGTCGTGCACGTTGCCCATCACGCGCGTGCGGCAGCCCATGTACGCCACCTCGCTGTTGTAATCGCCGGGCTTGTAGTACTGCAGGTTGAACGGCGCGTCGAGGAAGCTGAAGTTCGGGAACAGCCGCTTCGCCGAGCAGCGCATCGCGTGCTTGAACAGGTCGTAGTTCGGGTCGCCCTCGTTGTAGTTGACGCCCTCCTTGACCTTGAAGATCTGCACCGGGAAGATCGGCGTTTCGCCGTCGCCGAGGCCCTCCTCGGTCGCCTCGAGCAGGTTGCGGATGGCCATGCGGCCCTCGGGCGACGTATCGGTGCCGTAGTTCAGCGAGCTGAACGGCACCTGCGCGCCTGCGCGCGAATTCATCGTGTTCAGGTTGTGGACGAGCGCCTCCATCGCCTGCTTCGTGGCGTTGTCCGTCTCCCGCCAGGCCGTCCGCGCGGCGTACTCCGCCGCGTCGCGCGCCTCTTCGGCGATGATCTCCTCAAAGCCGCTCTCGCGCTGGTGCCGCGGCAGGAATTCCTCCACGCGGTCCGCGTACGCGTCGGCCGTGCCCATCCTCACGTCGCCGAGCGCCGCCTGCACGGCCGCCGTCAGCTGCGCCGCGTCCTCGTGCGTCATGCCGTGGCGCACCTCGAAATACTGGGTAAACGCCGCCGCGTACTGCTTGCGGTACGTCTTCCGGACGCCGAGCGCCATCGCGTAGTCGAAATTCGGCACGCTCTGGCCGCCGTGCATCTCGTTCTGGTTCGCCTGAATCGCGATGCAGGCCAGCGCCGCATAGCTGCGGATGTCCTTCGGCTCGCGCAGGTAGCCGTGGCCGGTGGAAAATCCGCCGTCGAACAGCTTGATCAGGTCGATCTGGCAGCAGGTCTCGGTCAGCGTATAGAAATCCTTGTCGTGGATGTGGATGTCGCCGTCGGCGTGCGCCTTCGCGATTTCCGGCGGGATGACGTACTTGTCATAGAAGCTCTTCGCGCCCTCGGAGCCGTACTTCAGCATCGTGCCCATCGCGGTGTCGGCGTTGATGTTCGCGTTTTCGCGCTTGAGGTCGGCGTCCTCGGCCGGCTTGAAGGTGAGATCCTGATAGATCTTCACGAGCTCGTCGTCCATCTCGCGCAGGCGCTGGTGCTCCGCGCGGTAGAGGATGTACGCCTTCGCCGTCTTGGCGTAGTCCGCCGCGATCAGCTTTTCCTCCACGACGTCCTGGATCTGCTCGACCGTCGGCACGCCGCGGCCGCCGTCAAACTCCGCGATGACCTGCGCGGTCAGGTCGTCGAGGTCGGCGTCGCTCATGCGCTCCGCAACGATCCGGATGTTGGCCTTGAAAATGGCGTTTCGAATTTTTTTGGCGTCGAAGGAGACTTTCTCTCCGTTTCGTTTGACAATGTACTGGACCATCCTGCCCCGTCCCTTTCTGATTTATTCCTCCGGCACAATCGCCGGGCGCAGCCGACTGCCGCGCCCCCGTTTCGTGTGCCTTTTGATTATACCGCTTTTGGGTCGGCCTGTCAATAGTCTAAGCTCAACATATAGTATATGGTTTGTACCCTAGCGCAAAATATACCAAATATGAAAAACAAATAAAAATTCTGCCCGCACAGCAAAAAAGCCGCCCGGCGCGCACAGGCGCGGCGGGCGGCGGACCGGCCCCGTCGGACCGATCGGCAGATTCTTCGGTTTTATCGGACGACGGCGCCGAGGCAGTTCGCAATATACACCGCGCCGTCGAGGTCGATCGCCGTGTTCTGCAGCTTCGCGAAGCGGATGTCGGTGCGCGCCCACTTCGCGCGGCGCAGGTCGGCGTCTTTCATTTTCGCATTGCGGAAAACCGTCTCCGTCAGGTCGCAGCCCGACAGGTCGGCCTTCTCGAGATCGGCTTCGCTGAGATTCGCGCCGCGCAGACTCACGCCGGAAAAGTCCTGCCGGCGGAGCATGCAGCCGTCGAACACGCAGTAGTCGAGCACGCCGCTGCGGACGCTCCATCCGGTCAGATCCGCGCCCGCAAAATTGCAGCCCGTGCAGCGGCAGCCGTCGAATACGGAGACGAACAGGCTCGCCCCCGAAAACGTGCAGTTTTCAAAGGCCGTGCTGCGGCAGAGCGTGTCGTTGAGCCGCGCGAAGTCGAACGCGCAGGCCGAAAAGCGGCACTTCTCGAGCAGCGCGCCCGAAAGGACGACGCCGCGGAAGTCGCATTTCACAAAGGTCACGGCCGTGAGCGACGCGTCGGTGAAATCGGTATCCGTGAACCGCTCGCCCGTATACGACCGGACCGACTCGGAATAGCTCATTCCTCTTCCGGCACGAGCGCGATGTGCAGCTCGTCGAGCTGCGCCTGCGAAACGGCGGACGGCGCGTCCATCATCACGTCCTGCGCGCTCTTGTTCATCGGGAACGCGATGACCTCGCGGATCGACTCCTCGCCCGAGAGCAGCATGACCATGCGGTCGACGCCCGGGGCGATGCCCGCGTGCGGCGGCGCGCCGTAGCAGAACGCGTTGTACATGGCCGGGAACTTCGCCTTCACGTCGTCCTCGCCGAGGCGCACCATCTCGAACGCCTTGACCATGATCTCCGGGTCGTGGTTCCGCACCGCGCCGGAGGAGAGCTCCACGCCGTTGCAGACGAGGTCGTACTGGTCGGCCAGGATGTCGAGCGGGCTGATCTCGCCGCGCTCGGCCTTCAGCAGCGTCTCCATGCCGCCTGTGGGCATCGAGAACGGGTTGTGGCAGAATTCGAGCTCGCCGGACTCCTCGCCGATCTCATACATCGGGAAATCGACGATCCAGCAGAATTCGTAGCGTTCCCTGTCCATGTGGCCCTCGCACGCCATGCCGAGCATCCGGCGCATGACGCCGGCCGTCTTCTGCGCGTCGGTCCGCTTGCCGGCCGAGAGGAACACGAGCGTGTTCGGCTTGAGGCCGAGCGCCTCGGTGACGGCCGCAGCGGTCTCGGGGTTCGCGTTGATGAACTTCGCGATGCCGCCGGCGATCGCGCCGCTTTCGTCCATCTTGAACCAGTACGGCTTCTGGCCGGCCTGCACCTCGACGTCGGCGCAGAGCTTGTCGACGGCCTTGCGCGCGAGCTTGCAGTCGGAGACCGGCACGGCCTTCACGACGCTGCCCTCAAACGGGCCGAAGCCGCAGCCTGCGAGCAGGTCCGTGACGTCCTTTACGCGCAGGTCGATGCGCAGGTCCGGCTTGTCGGAGCCGAACTCCTCCATCGCCTGCTTATACGGGATGCGCGTGAACGGCGCGGAGGACGCGACGTTGTACGTGCCGTATTTCGCGAAGATCGGCGGCAGCACGTCTTCGAGGACTGCGAAAACGTCCTCCTGCGTGGCGAACGCCATCTCCATGTCGAGCTGGTAGAACTCGCCGGGCGAGCGGTCGCCGCGCGCGTCCTCGTCGCGGAAGCACGGGGCGATCTGGAAGTAGCGGTCGAAGCCCGCGGTCATCAGCAGCTGCTTGAACTGCTGCGGCGCCTGCGGCAGCGCGTAGAACTTGCCGGGGTGCTTCCGCGCCGGGACAAGGTAGTCGCGCGCGCCCTCCGGCGAGGAGGCCGTGAGGATCGGCGTCGTGATCTCGAGGAAGCCGTGCTCGGTCATCGCCTGGCGCAGCGCCGAAACGACGTTGCAGCGCAGCAGGATGTTCTTCTTCACGGCCGGGTTGCGCAGGTCGAGGTAGCGGTACTTGAGGCGCTGGCTCTCATCGGCCTCGCGCGAGCGGTTGATCTCGAACGGCAGCTCGTTGTAGCGGCAGCGGCCGAGCACCTTGATCTCCGCCGGCACGACCTCGATGTCGCCGGTCGGCAGCTTCGGGTTCTTGCTCTCGCGCTCGCGCACGACGCCCGTGACCGAGATCGTCGATTCCTTATTGAGGGGCTTGACGACCGCCATCATCGCCTCGTTTTCGATGACGACCTGCGTCGTGCCGTAGAAGTCGCGGAGCACGACGAAGGCGAAGTTGCTGCCGACCTCGCGGATGTTTTCCATCCAGCCGACAAGCGTGACGGTCTTGCCCGCATCGGAGAGCCGCAGCTCCCCGCAGGTATGTGTTCTGGACTGAACCAT
>HHCFR02800__coassemble_1402_pt1 | contig 22195 bp, 21 predicted proteins | sample HHCFR02800__metabat2_low_PE_068 | metagenome-assembled genome bin HHCFR02800
CCGTCGACCTCTAGCGTGACAGGCTAGCGTTCTAACCAGCTGAACTACCGGGCCACATTTTGGTGGGGACAATAGGACTCGAACCTATGACCCCCTGCTTGTAAGGCAGGTGCTCTAACCAGCTGAGCTATGCCCCCACAACAGCATCGCTTGTGCGTTCATCTCTCAGCGACGTGTTATATAATACTACGAACGGATTGAAAAGTCAATACTTTTTTCAAAGTTTTTTTCAAAAAATTACCGGTCGGCTTCCGCACGCCGCGCACGCACCTGCCGGGCCAGCGCGTGCAGCTCCTCCGTCGTAAAGTAATACTTCCGGCAGCAGTACGGGCACACCGTCTCCACCTTGCCGTCCTGCGCCGGCAGCGTCTCCAGCTCATCGGGCTCAAGCGTCGCAAGCGCCGCGTAATACTTTTCCCTGCTGCACGTGCAGGCGTAATGGACCGGCATCTCGTCGAGCTTCTCGACGGTAAAGCCTTCGAGCGCCTTTTCGCACATCTGCTCCACGGTCATGCCCTTTGCAAGCATCGTCGTGACCGGCTCGAGCTTCTGCACGTTGGCCTCCAGCTTTTCGATGTCCTCCGGCAGCGCGCCGGGCAGCACCTGAATCAGCAGGCCGCCGGCCAGCATGACCTTCTTCGTGTCCGAATCGACGAGCACGCCGAGCGCGCAGACCGTCGGGATCTGCTCGCTGACCGCATAGTAGTTCGTGAGGTCCTCGGCGATTTCGCCGCTGACAAGCGCGACCTGCCCCATATACGGCTCACCCGTGCCGTAGCTGCGGATGACGCCGAGACGGCCGTCTTGGCCGACGGCGGCGCCGACGTCGAGCTTGCCGTTCGGCTTTTTCGGCACCTCCGCTTCGGGGTTGTCGACGCACCCGCGCACGTTGCCGCGGCTGTCGGAAATCGCGGTCAGCACGCCGAGCGGGCCGCCGCCGTCGACGCGCAGCGTCAGCGAGGCATGCTCCTGCTTGAGCATCGCGCCCATCATCGAAGCGCCGGTCAGAAGCCGGCCGAGCGCCGCAGACGCCGTGGCGCTCAGGCCGTGCAGGCTCTGCGCCGTATATACCGTATCGCTGGAATCGATCGCCGACGCCATCAGGGCGCCGTCCGCGGTGATGCAGCGTATAATTCTATCCAAGTCAAAACATCCTTTCACGGCGTTTCTGCAAGCCTCAGCCTGCAAAAACGCCGTTTTGCGAATTTGTGATGTGCGCGGCAAAGATCATGCGCTGCTCGTCGGGCGCGGGCGCGTCGAAGCGCATATCGCCGAAAACCTCGACACGGTCAAACCCCGCTTCCCGCAGCAGCACCGTGAGCTTTTCCGCACTGTAGGCGCGCTCGGAAAAGCGTTCGCTGCTGCGCGCATACAGCTTTCCCTGCCGCTCGAAAAAGTCGAGCTCGATCGCCACGCTCCCGTCCTGCGGGTTGTACGTATTCTGCCAGACGCAGTAGATATTCGGAAGATCATAAACGAATGTATTGTCCGCCAACACCTTTTCATGCTTGAAGGGCGTGTTGACGTCAAAGATGAACCAGCCGTCGTCGTTCAGGAAAAACGCAACGCGCTTGAACGTCTCCAGCACCTGCTCGGGGCCGGAAAGGTGGTTGATGCTGTCCAGCGCGCAGAAAACCGTGTCGACCGTGCCGTACAGGTCGAGCCGCTGCATTTTCTGGCAGAGGAAGAGCACGTCCGCCTCCTGATCGTACGCCTTATCCTTCGCTTCGGAGAGCATGGCCGCAGAACCGTCGACGCCGTAGACGTCGAACCCGAGCCGGTGGAGCGCCAGCGTCAGGCTGCCGGTCCCGCAGGCGAGGTCGAGCGTGAGTCCCGGCGCGTGGCCGAGACGCTCCAGAAGCGCCTTCAGATAGGCCGCACGGGCGGCGTAATCCACATTGGCCGTCAGCGCGTCGTAATACCGTGCAAAAACGTCGTATCCCGCCATTACTCCGCGTCGCCCTCGTCCTTTTTCCAGAGCCTGTCGAAAACGAGCGTATAGCCGTCGCTGCCGTAATTCAGCGAGCGGTTGACGCGGCTGATCGTCGCGGTGGAAGCGCCGGTCTTTGCAACGATCTCACTGTACACCTGCCGCGCGCTCAGCATTTTGGCAACGGCAATGCGCTGCGACATGGCCTTCAGCTCCGGCACCGTGCAGAGATCCTCAAAAAAGCGGTAGCATTCCTCCCGCGTTTCCAGCGCCAGAATCGCATCGAACAGAAAATCTACGTTCTCGTCGTGCAGCTTCGTGTTCATAACCAAACCTCATTTCTTATTGAATCGGAATCTTCCGAATACCACTTTTTTATTTTATCATTCAAAAGTAAAAAAGTAAAGCGAAAAACAGACGATTCCGAAAATTATTTATACGTCATTGCGGACCAGATCGGCGTAGGTTTCCGCCTGAATCACAACGCGCGCTTCGCCGCCGCGCACCATGACGCAGGCCGGCTTGAGGTTGCGGTTATAGTTCGAAGCCATCGAGTAATTGTATGCGCCGGTGGAAAGCACCGCGAGGATATCCCCGACCTCCGGCGTCTGGATCATCGTATTTTCCTGAATCAGGTCGCCGCTCTCGCAGCACTTGCCGGCAATCGTCGCCTTGAAATCCGCCGGGCGGTCCGCCTTGTTTGCGAGCAGGCAGGTGTAATCGGACTGGTAGAGCGCATAGCGCGGGTTGTCGAACATGCCGCCGTCGATCGCCACATAGGTGCGGACGTTCGGGATCGTCTTGATATCGCCGACCGTGTACAGCGTGATCCCCGTCTCGCCGACAATCGAGCGGCCCGGCTCTATGTAGATGCGCGGGATCTCGAGGCCGTACCGGGCGCAGGCCGCATGGATCGCCGCCGAAACGTCGCTCATGTAGTCCTCATACGGTACCGCGGCATCGGCCTCCTTGTACTTGATGCCGAAGCCGCCGCCGAGATTCAGGTGCGTCAGCTTCTTGCCGAGCTCCCTGTAAATCCGGTTGTAAAACTCGAGCATGACCTCCGCCGCGAGCACGAACGGGGACTTGTCGAAAATCTGCGAGCCGATGTGGCAGTGCAGGCCAATCAGCTCGACATGCTCCGCCGCAACCGCCGCGCGGACCGCCTCAAACGCCTCGCCCGTCTCGAGCGCAAAGCCGAATTTCGAGTCGATCTGGCCGGTGCGGATGAATTCGTGCGTGTGCGCGTCGATGCCCGGCTTGATGCGCATCGAGATGCGCGTCGTGACGTTCCGCTCCGCCGAAAGGCGCTCAATGCGCTCCAGCTCGGTGCGGTTGTCCACGACGATGTCGCCCACACCGCTGTCGATCGCGTAGCAGAGCTCCGAGACGGACTTGTTATTCCCCTGGAAATGGATGTGCTTTGCATCCACGCCCGCGGAGAGCGCCGTAAACAGCTCGCCGCCGGAAACGACCTCCAAATCCAGCCCTTCGCTCGTCACGATGCGGCAGATTTCCTTGCAGCTGAACGCCTTGCTCGCGTAGATCGGCGCGCCGTTCCCGCCGTAGTGGCGCTCGATCGAGGACTTGTAGCGGCGGCAGTTGTCGCGGATCTTGTCCTCGCTCATCACGTAGAGCGGCGTGCCGAAGCGCTCCGCCAGCTCGACTGTATCGCAGCCGCTGATCGTCAAATGCCCCTTTTCGTTTACGGAGAGGCAGTCGGATACAAACATTTCACTCATTCCCTTCGGTTTTCTGATTTTTATTCTCCCTGCGTTTTTTCGTCCGCCCCGCCGACAGCCGCCTCGATGCGCTGCTTCAGTTCCTCCAGCCCAAAGCCGGTGCGGGAGGAAAACGGGATGAACGGGATCTCATGCTCCTCAAACAGTTCTGTAAAGTATTTCACCTGTTCATTGAACTGCGTCTTGTTCAGCTTGTCGCACTTGGTGCAGACCGCGAGGAACGGGAAGTCGCGCTCAATCAGGTAATTGATCATATCGTAATCGTCGGCCGTCGGCGCGTGGCGCATGTCGAGGATCTGGATGACCAGCGCGATCCGCCGTTCGCCGTCAAAGTAGCCCTGCATCAGCTTCGCCCAGCGCTGCTTCTCGCCCTGCGAGACCTTCGCATAGCCGTAGCCGGGCAGATCGACGAGCCTGCAGGACGGCAGACGGAAGAAATTGATCGTCGCCGTTTTGCCCGGCGTCGCGCTGACGCGCGCCAAAGCCTTTCGGTTGACCAGCTTGTTGATCAGAGAGGATTTTCCGACGTTCGACTTGCCGGAAAACACGATCTCCGGCAGATCGGACGGCTTGAGCTGGTCGGCGCGGCCGGCCGCCGCCTCAAATTCCACAGCCTGAAAATTCATCGTATCACCTCACTGGCGCAGCGCGGGCATCACGCGCTGCTGCTGTCCGACGGGCATCCGGACCTCCGGCTCCTCCGTCCGGCCGCTGCCGGACAGGCTCGGGATCGCGCGCGGGAGCACCTCGTCGATCCGCCGCACCGGCACGAACTCGACGTGCTCGCGGACCACCCGGTCGACCTCCGCGAGGTCGGGCACATTGGCCTCCGGGATGATGACCGTCTTGATGCCGCTGCGGTACGCCGCCATCGATTTTTCGCGCAGGCCGCCGATCGGCAGCACGCGCCCCTGTAAAGTGATTTCCCCTGTCATTGCCACACTGTGCAGCACAGGCGCTTTACAGAGTGCCGAGGTGATCGCCGTCGCCATTGCAATGCCCGCGGACGGTCCGTCCTTCGGCACGGCGCCCTCCGGCGCATGGATGTGGATATCCTTTTTCGCGTAGAAGTCCGGCGCAATGCCGAGCTGCTCCGCGCGGGTGCGGATGCAGGTCAGCGCCGCGCTCGCGGACTCCTTCATCACATCGCCGAGCGAGCCGGTCAGCTGGATCTTGCCGGTGCCGTCCATCACGGCGACCTCGATCGGCAGCATCTCGCCGCCGACGCTCGTCCAGGCCAGGCCGTTCACAAGGCCGATCTCGTCGCGCCGTTCGAGATTTTCTTTCGTAAACTTCTTCGGGCCGAGCAGCTCCTCGAGATTCGAGACCTTCACCGAGAACGATTTGAACTCCGCATCGGAGACGATGCGCTTTGCAATCTTCCGGCAGATGGTGCCGATCGTCCGCTCCAGCGTGCGCACGCCCGCCTCCCGGGTGTAGCTGTCGATCAGCACATGCAGCGCGTTCGGCGTAAAGCGGAGCTGCGACGCCTTGATGCCGTGCTTCTTGAGCTGCTTCGGAATCAGGTACTTGGAGGCGATGTGGAACTTCTCGTCGTGCGTATAGCTGCCGAGCGTGATCACATCCATGCGGTCGTACAGCGGGCCCGGGATCATCGAAGCGTCGTTTGCAGTCGTGATAAAGAGCACGCGGCTCAGGTCAAACGGCAGGTCGATGTAGTGGTCCTGGAACGCGCTGTTCTGCTCCGGGTCGAGCACCTCGAGCAGCGAAGCGGAGGGGTCGCCCTTGAAGCTCTGGCCGAGCTTGTCGATCTCGTCGAGCAGGATCAGCGGGTTGTTCGTTCCCGCCTGCCGGATCGCCGCGATGATGCGGCCCGGCATCGAGCCGACGTACGTCCTGCGGTGGCCCATGATGTCCGCCTCGTCGCGCACGCCGCCGAGCGACACGCGCACGTACTTGCGCCCCGTCGCCTCGGCGATCGACCGCGCGATCGATGTTTTGCCGACGCCCGGCGGGCCGACAAGGCAGATGATCTGGCCGGTTGCGCGGTCCGAGAGCTTCCGCACCGCAAGCGTTTCGAGGAAGCGCTCCTTGACCTTCTGCATGCCGTAGTGGTCGCGGTTGAGGATTTTCTCCGCGCGCGCGAGGTCGAGCCGCTCGGGCGACGAAGTGTTCCACGGCAGCTCGATGCAGGTTTCGAGGTAGACGCGCATGACGGAGCCCTCGTGCGAGCCGTACGGCATCCGCGAAAACCGGTCGCATTCCTTGAGGAGCTTTTCCCTGGCGGTTTCCGGCATGTTCAGCGCGAGGATCTTTTCGCGCATTTCATCGGCTTCCTCCTGCGGGTTGTCCTCCTCGCCGAGCTCGCTCGCGATCGCGCGCATCTGTTCGCGCAGCATATAGGTGCGCTGGTTTTCGTCCATCTGCTCCTGCGCCTTCTGGGAAATCTCCCGCTCCAGCGTCATCACCTGAATCTCGTCGTTCAGAATCGTATTCAGGCGCACGATGCGGCGCACCGGGTGCAGCTCGTCGAGAATGGCCTGCTTCTGCTCGAAATCGAGCGCGATATTCGCCGCGATGAAATCCGCGAGCTTCCCGCAGTCCTTCTGCTGCATCACGCCGAGCAGGATATCCGGCGGCACATGGCGGAACCAGCGGATGTACTCCTCGAATTTTTCCTGCGCGATGCGGCTCAGCGCTTCGGTCTTGTAGCTCGTGCGGAAATTCGGCTCCGTACAGGGCAGGATGGTGCCCGTCAGAAACGGCTCCTCCTGCACGACCGACATGATCTCCGCGCGGGCGATGCCCTCGACATGCAGCTTGATACCCTCGTTTGCGGAGTGCACGATCTGCTTGATCTTCGCGATGACGCCGATTTTATAGAGATCTTCCGCCGTCGGCTCGTTTTCGGAGAGATCCGTCTGCGTGACGATGAAGATCTCCCGGCCGGCGTCCAGCGCGGCCTTTACGGCCAGCACGGACTTTTTGCGGCCGATGTCAAACTGTAGGATCATGCCGGGAAAGACGACGATGCCGCGCACCGCCAGAACCGGCATGGTTCGCAGCTCAGCGCTGCCGGTAGATTTGCTCATATGCTATCATTCCTTATTAAAATCAGACAAGGCTGCGCAGCTGAAACCGGCCGCACAGCCTGTATGATGACCATCAGGATGCAGAATCCCTGCGGGCGCGCCGCTTGGGCTGCGTCATTTTGATCTTGACCGGGATGCGTTCCGGGTTGCGCACGATTTCGGGCGCAGCGTCATGCAGGACCGTATCCTTCGTAATGGTAACCTTTTCAATCGTATAGTCGCCGGGCACCTCGAACATCAGCTTCGTCAGCGTGCCCTCGAGAATCGAGCGCAGGCCGCGCGCGCCTGTTTTGCGTTCGATCGTCTTTTCGGCGATCGCGTCGAGCGCCTCCGGCGTAAAGGCGAGCTCCACCTTGTCGAGCTCGAACAGCTTTTTATACTGGCTGACAAGGCTGTTCTTCGGCTCCGTCAAAATGCGCACGAGCGCGTTCTTGTCGAGGTCGCTCAGCGCCGTGATGACCGGCAGACGGCCCACAAGTTCGGGAATCAGGCCGAATTTCACGAGGTCGTGCGGCGTGACTTCCTTCATCCACTCCGTATTGTCGAGCTCCGCCTTGCTCCTCACGTCCGAATTGAAGCCAAGCGTCTGCGCAGCGGTGCGGTGTTCGATGATGGACTTCAGCCCGTCGAACGCGCCGCCGCATATAAAGAGGATGTTCGATGTGTTGATGTTGATGACTTCCTGCTGCGGATGCTTTCTTCCGCCCTTCGGCGGAACGCCTGCGGTGGTGCCCTCCAGAATCTTGAGGAGCGCCTGCTGCACGCCTTCGCCGCTGACGTCGCGCGTGATGGACGGGTTCTCCGACTTGCGGGAGATCTTGTCGATCTCGTCGACGTAGATGATGCCGCGCTCGGCGCGCTCGATGTCGTAATCCGCCGCCTGAATCAGGCGCAGCAGGATGTTTTCGACGTCCTCGCCTACATAGCCGGCCTCGGTCAGCGTCGTCGCGTCCGCAATCGCAAAAGGCACATCCAGCAGCTTCGCGAGCGTCTGCGCAAGGTAGGTCTTGCCGACGCCGGTCGGGCCGAGCAGCAGCACGTTGCTCTTGGCAACCTCTACGCCGCTGTCGTCGCTGTTGAAGAAAATGCGCTTATAGTGGTTGTAGACGGCCACGGCAAGCGTCATCTTGGCGTCGTCCTGACCGATCACATACTCGTCGAGCATTTTCTTGATCTCCTGCGGCTTCGGAAGCACCTTTTCCTCCTCGCCGCCGCTCCTCTTCGCCGCCACTTTGCCGCGCTGCAGCGCATCCTCGTCCTCGATGATGTTCATGCAGAGCTCGACGCAGGTGTCGCAGATGTAAACGCCGTTGCCGGCGATCAGCCGCTTTGCCTGCGACTGCGGCTTTCCGCAGAAGGAGCAGCGCAGATCATTTTCGTTTCCGAAATTGTTCGGCATGCCCTCACGCCCTTTCGTTATTTCGATTTCGTTGCGATGACCTTATCGATCAGGCCGTATTCCATCGCCTGCTGTGCCGTCATGAAGTTGTCGCGCTCGGTGTCCTTCGCGATCGTCTCATACGTCTGGCCCGTGCGCTCGGCAAGGATCGTGTTGAGGCTCTTCTTCATCTGCAGGATGCGCTCGGCCTGGATCTGGATGTCCGTCGCCTGGCCCTGCGCGCCGCCGGACGGCTGATGGATCATGATCTCGGCGTTCGGCAGCGCAAAGCGCTTGCCCTTCGCGCCGGCCGCAAGCAGGAAAGCGCCCATCGAGGCCGCCATGCCCATGCAGATCGTGGAAACGTCGCACTTGATGTACTGCATCGTGTCGTAAATCGCCATGCCGGCCGTGATGACGCCGCCGGGGCTGTTGATGTACAGGCTGATGTCCTTGTCCGGGTCCTGCCCCTCGAGGTAGAGGAGCTGCGCGACGACGAGGCTCGCCGTCGTGTTGTTCACTTCGTCGTTCAGCATGATGATGCGGTCGTTGAGCAGTCTCGAGAAAATATCATAGGAGCGCTCGCCGCGACTCGTCTGCTCTACAACATAAGGTACCAAACTCATTTTGTCTCTGCTCCTTTCTGAAACGCGGGTTCTGCAGCGCCCGCTGTCTGCTGGACAGCGGGCGGACTGCAATCACCTTTATATACTTACCTGTAAATTCCTAAATTATTCCTCTGTCTTGACAACAGCGTTTTCCTTGACAAAGTCGACGGCCTTCTGGCTCTGGAGATCGCCCTTGACCTGCGCCTCGGCGACGATGTTCTTGATCTTGTCGACTTCCATCTCGTACATTTTCGCGAGCTTCTCGTACTCGGCGTCGAGCTCCTCGGCGGTCGGCTCAAGGCCCTCGTTCGCTGCGATCTTCTCGAGCGCGAGACGGAGCTTGACCTGCTTTTCAGACTGCGGACGGAACTGCTCCTTGAGCGAGTCGGTCGTCATGCCGGTGTACTTGAGGTAGGTCTCGAGGTTCAGGCCCTGGGACTGGAGGCGGTAGGCAAAGCTGTTGATGCTCTCCTCAACCTCGTTGTCGTACATCTCCTCCGGGATCTCGCCCTCGACCTTCTCGATGAGCGCCTCGAGGATCTGGTTCTCGACGTCGGCCTCAGCGGACTTCTCGCGGTCGTTCTGCAGTTTCTCGCGGATGCTCTGCTTGTACGCGTCGAGCGTGTCGAACTCGCTGACGTCCTTCGCAAACTCGTCGTCGAGCACCGGGAGCTCCTTGCGCTTGATCTCGTGGAGCTTGATCTTGAAGGTCGCGTCCTTGCCCTTGAGGTTTTCCGCCTGGTACTCCTCCGGGAACTTCACGTTGATCTCAAACTCTTCGCCAGTCTCATGGCCGACGATCTGGTCCTCAAAGCCCGGAATGAACTGGCCGGAGCCGAGCGCGAGCTCGAAGTTCTCGCCCTTGCCGCCCTCGAACGCCTCGCCGTCGCAGAAGCCCTCGAAGTCGATGACCGCCGTGTCGCCCGTGAGCGCCACTCTGTCCTCAACCGTGACCATTCTGGAGTTTCTGTCCTGCACCTTTGCAAGCTCGGCGCTGACGTCCTCGTCCGTGACCTCGACCTTCTTCTTCGAAGCCTCGATGTCCTTGTAGCCCTCGATCGTGATCTCCGGCTTTACAACGACGGTGACCTTCATCTGGACGCCGTTCGCCTTGCTGACCTCGGTGATGTCCGCCTGGCCGATGCTGATGACCTCAAGGCCGGAAGCCTCGACGGCATCCATCAGCGCCGGACGGTAGAGTCTGTCCACCGCGGCCTCGAAGAACACGGACTCGCCGTAATACTTTTCGATGAACGCCTTCGGCGCCTTGCCCCTGCGGAAGCCCGGGATCGTGATCTTCTTGCCTTCGGTCTTGAAGACCTCGTCGATCGCCTTGTTAAAGTCCTCCGCGGGGACCTCGATTTCCAGCTCGTACTTGTTTGTCTCAGTCTTGTTGGTTGCCTTTAAGTTCATTTCCTTCTATCCTCTCAGTTTTATTGCCGTATCAATGCGGCTTTTCAGCCATACAAATTGTATTATAGCATAGAACGACGCAATATGCCATATGTTAAATTCATTTTTAAAAATTTATTTACAGTCTGCGTGCAGGCGGACGAGCTTCGGGACAAAGCGGATATAATCGCACGAGACGAGGTTCATCCGGATCCCGCGGTATTCCCCGACCGGCGCCTTCTTGGCCGCGCGGTCGCCGTGGATGTGGCCATAGTAGCAGTCCGTCACGCCGAAGCGCTGCATGGTGTCGAGCAGCGCCGCGCACTCCGCCGTATCGTACACGGGCGGATAGTGGAGAAACACCACCGGCGTACCGCCGAGCTTCTGCGCGGCCTCGAGGGACAGCGTCAGCCGCCCGTTCTCGCGTGCGACGATCTTCCGGTCCTCCGGGGTTTCCGCATTGTAGAGCCACCCGCGCGTGCCACAGACCGTGATGTCGCCGACGCGCACGGCCGAGTTGAAAACGAGCTCCATCGAGCAAAAGCCCTGCGCTGCGAAAAACGCTTCGATCTTGCTGCGCGTCGACCACCAGTAATCGTGATTGCCCTTCAAAAGCAGCTTCTTCCCGGGCAGGCTTTCGAGAAAGGTGAAGTCCTGCACCGTTTCCTCCAGCCGCATTCCCCAGGAAATATCGCCGGCGATCACGACGGTATCCTCTCCCGTCACCAGCGCGCGCCAGTTCTTTTCCAGCCGCTCCACATAGTTTTCCCAGCCGCGGAACACGTCCATCGGCTTGTCCGTGCCGAGCGAAAGGTGCAGGTCCGCGATCGCGTAGAGAGCCATGCGATTTACACCCCGACCTTTTCGAGCACAAAGTCCGCCATCTTGTCCGCCGCACAGCGGTTTTCAAAGCGGACGGGCTTGCCGCGCAGCGCCTGAATCGGCTGCGGGATCGACGTGCCGGAAAGCTCCGAGAGCAGCGCGGCCTTTTCAAACTCATCGGCCGGCTTCGCGCAGTCGAACGCATCGAGAACGCTGTCGGAGAATTTGTACGGGCTCGCCGTCGAGGCGATCACCGTCGGCGTCGCATCGCCGGTCTCCGCCGTGTACTGCGCGTACACGCCCATTGCGACCGCCGTGTGCGGGTCGCAGAGGTAGCCGTCGCGCCGGAACACGTCCCGGATCACATCGACCGTCTCCGCGTCGTCGCAGCAGCCGGCCCAGAACAGCGCGCGCACCGCGTCCGCCGTTTCGCCGTCGACCGTGTAGGCGCCGCCGCTCTGCAGCGACTCCATCCACGCCGCCAGCTTTTTATCGTCCTCGCCGCAGAGGTGGAACAGAAGGCGCTCGAGGTTGCTCGAGACCAGAATGTCCATCGACGGCGAAATCGTCGTGTAAAAATCGCGCTTCCGGTCGTACACGCCGGTGCGGATAAAGTCCGTCAGGATATTGTTGCGGTTCGAGGCGCAGATGAACTTCCGGACCGGCAGGCCCATGCGCTTCGCGTAATAGGCCGCGAGGATGTTGCCGAAGTTGCCCGTCGGCACGACGACGTTGATCGGGTCGCCCATCGCTGTCTTGCCCGCCTGCACAAGGTCGAGATACGCGGAGAAGTAGTAGACGATCTGCGGCAGCAGACGGCCCCAGTTGATCGAATTCGCGCTGGAGAACATCTTATTGCGCGCCGCGAGCGCCGCTTTTACCGCCGCGTTCGTGAAGATGCGCTTGACGCCGGTCTGCGCGTCGTCGAAGTTGCCCTCGATCGCGCAGACGCAGAGGTTCTCCCCCTCCTGCGTGTCCATCTGGCGCTTCTGCATCGGGCTGACGCCGTTTTCCGGGTAAAACACGATCATTTCGGTGCCGGCAACGTCGCGGAAGCCCTCGAGCGCGGCCTTGCCGGTATCGCCGGAGGTCGCGACGAGGATCACGGCCGTCTTGCCGTCCGCCGTCTTACTGAGCGATTTGGTCAGCAGGTGCGGCAGGATCTGCAGCGCCATATCCTTGAAGGCGCAGGTCGGACCGTGCCAGAGCTCGAGGACGTGCTTGTTCTCCCCGTGCGCGTCGAGCGAAACGACTTTCGCCGGGCTGCCGTTCTCGAATTTTTCCGGGCTGTAGGCGCGCGCGGCGCACTGCGCGATCTCCTCTGCGGTAAAATCCGTCAGAAAGCGCGCGAGCACGTATTCGGCGCGGCCGACATAGTCGAGCGGCAGCATTGCATTGAGGTCGGCGGCCGGAACGGTTTCGGGCACAAACAGGCCGCCCTCGTCGGAAATGCCCTGCGCGATGGCCTGTGCGGCCGTCACGCGCAGCGCCGCGTTCCGCGTACTTTTATATTGCATGGCGTGAGCCTCCATTCTTTCAGAATTCCCGTCGTTCGGGCACCCTCATTATACTGTATTCAGGCCGTCCTGTCAAAGCGTTTGAAAAAGGACGCCGCGTTTTCAAAGAAAATCCTGCGCACGAGCGATTCGGAAAGGTTGCGGCGCAGGAAAGCCTCCGCGATCGCTTCGACCGACTCAAGGCCCGTGATACCGCGCGGCATCGTCGAGCCGTCGAAGTCGCTGCCCATCGCGAGCACGTTTTCGCCGCCGAGCGCGAGGAAATGCTCCGCGTGCGCGTAGAGGTCGTCGATCCCCGCCTTTTCCGGCGCGTCGTTCAGGAAGGCCTTGTAGAAATTCAGGCCGACCAGACCGCCGCGCGAGCGGATCTCCGCAAACTGCGCGTCCGTCAGATTGCGCGCATGGCCGCAGACGGCTTTCGCATTCGAATGCGACGCGACGAACGGGCGCGACGTGTTGGACGCGACGTCCTCGAAAAGGCGCTCGCTCGCGTGGGAGACGTCGATCACGATGCCCTGCCGCTCCAGCTCGGCGACCGCCTGCCGGCCGAACGGCGTCAGGCCGAAGGCGTCGCCGGAGAGCACGCCGCTGCCGATTTCGTTGCTGCCGTTCCATGTGAGCGTCATCATGCGCACGCCGCGCGCCCGCAGACGCGCAATGTTTTCGAGCTTTCCGGCAATCGCCGCGCCGCCCTCGACCGTCAGCATCAGGCCGACGCCCTGCGCGTTTTCGAGCGCTTCGACGTCCGCGCCGGTGCGGATCAGGCGGAAAGCGCCGCTTTCGACCGCGCGGTCCAGAAAGTCCGCATGGCGCTCAAAATACGCAAAAGCCTCCGCGCCGCGGACGGTATCCGGCAGCCAGACCGCCGCACACTGGATGTACGGCGCAAACCGCGCGCCCTTTTCCACACTGACGTGCAGGTCGTTTCGCAAAAGCGACTTTCCCTTGCTCAGACACTCCACCAGCGTATCGCAGTGCAGGTCAAAATACCGCATGCTTCTCCCAGCCTTTCCCTAAAAACTTTCATACCTGAAACGCGTTCTCGATGTATTCGATCTGCGCCGCACCATCCCCGCGCATGAAAACCGCGGCGGCGTCAAAGCGCGGCTGCAGCTTCGTCGGGTGCGCGAGCAGGTAAAACTGCGCGGTTTTGACAATCCGCGCGCGCTTGGCCGGCGTGATCGCCTCGAGCGGATGCACAAAGCTCCCCGCGCCGCGCGTCTTGACCTCGACGAACGCGATGTACTTTTTGTTCTGCGCGATCACGTCGATCTCGCCGGAGCGGCACCGGAAATTCACAGTCAGAATGCTATACCCCTTTTTGCGCAGGTAATCCGCCGCCAATCGCTCGCCGGTTTTCCCGGCGCCCGTGTTGACCATAGCCGCCACCTACCCCAGAATTTTCTTCAGGAACGTCCTGCGGTGGATCGGCGACGGGCCAAAGGCGCGCAGTGCCTCGACGTGCGCCTTGGTGCCGTAGCCCTTGTGCTTTTCAAATTGATATTCGGGACACTGCTTTGCATATTCCAGCATCACCCGGTCCCTTGAGACCTTCGCGAGGATCGAAGCCGCCGCAATGCTCGGGCTTTTCGCATCGCCCTTCACGACCGTCTCCCCGGGCACCGGCATCGGCGGCATGCGGTTGCCGTCGACCAGCACGTAGTCGCAGCGCCGCTGCATCGCATCGAAGGCGCGGCGCATCGCGAGGAACGTCGCTTGTAAAATGTTGATCTCGTCGATCTCCTTCTCGTCGGCAAAGCCGATGCCAAAGGCCAGCGCGTTTTCCTCTATCACGGGGAAAAGCAGCTCGCGCTTCTTCTCGCTCAGCTTCTTCGAATCGTTGAGCCCGTCGATGACGAGCCCCTCCGGCAGCAGGACCGCCGCCGCGCAGACCGGCCCGGCCAGCGGCCCGCGGCCCGCTTCGTCGATGCCGCACACCGCGGTGAAGCCGCGCAGGTACGCGTTGTGTTCATACGTATAATCCATATTGTTTCTCCACTCCGGCGCTGCGCCTCAGGTCAACGGGCGACCGACCGGCTCGAGCGTGATGCGTCCGAGCTTGCCGCCGCGGTATTCGTCCAGCACGTTGACCGCCGCGCGCTCGGTGTCGATCTCGCCGCCGGCGATCAGCATGCCGCGCTTTCTGCCGATGCGCTCGAGGATCTCGTGGCCCTTCAGCCCCTCGGCCGGGTCGATTTCCGTCTTATAGCGCGTGTTGACCGCCTGCGGGTACAGTGTCTGCAAAAGCTCCAGCAGCCGGTAGGAAAGCCCCTCGGCGTCGAGGATCTCGTCGCGCACCGCGCCGGTAAACGCGAGATGCTCGCCGACGACCGGGTCCTCGAATTTCGGCCAGAGCACGCCCGGCGTGTCGAGCAGCTCGAAGCCCTTGCCGATCGCGAACCACTGGTTGCGGCGCGTCACGCCCGGCTTATCCTGCACGGCGGCCTTGCCCGCGCCGCCGCCCTTACAGAGGCGGTTGATCAGCGACGATTTGCCGACGTTCGGCACGCCGACGACCATGATGCGGATCGGCCTGCCCGTCATGCCCTTGCGCTCCCACGCGGCGATCTGCTCGCGCAGGATGTTCCGGATTTCCGGCATCAGGCGGTTCAGGCCCTTCCCCGTCTTGCAGTCGATCGGGAGCGCCGTCGTCTTTTGCTGCCGGAAATATTCGACCCACTGCGCGGTCTGCGCGGGGTCGGCCATGTCGGCCTTGTTCATCAGGACGATCTTCGGCTTGCTGCCGATGATGCTCTTCAAAACCGGATTGCGGCTGCTCACCGGGATCCGCGCGTCGATCAGCTCCGCGACGATGTCGACGAGCTTTAAGCTGCTCTGGATCGCGCGGCGCGTTTTCGCCATATGGCCCGGAAACCACTGCACCGATTGTACTTCACTCATTGCTCTGCGCCTCCCTTTCCGTCATTCGATCACACCGAAGCGGTCGAACGGGTAGAGCGTAAAGACTGCCTCGCCGAGGATATGCCGCGTGTCGACCATGCCGACCTCGGTGTACCGGCTGTCCTTGGAGACGCTGCGGTTGTCGCCGAGGACGAAAACGCAGCCCTCGGGCACGGTCTGTGGAAAGACCATCGCCTCCAGCGTGCTGTACGGCCGCGTCGTGATGCCGTTTTCAAGGCCGAACTGCGTCTCGTCCACGGCCTCGCCGTCCACATAGACGACGCCGGTCTCGTAATCGATGTCGACCGTCTGGCCCTCCGTCGCGATCACGCGCTTGATGATCGGCTCGTTCAGGACATTCGTGATGACCACGACCGTCCCCTGCTCGACCGAATGGCCGAGGTTCGTGACGATCAGCTTCTGGCCCTCCACGAAGTTCGGCAGCATCGATTCGCCCGTCACCGTGACGACGCGGAACAGGAAGGTAAATACGAGGATCACGAGCGTCAGCGCGATGACGATCTCCTCGAGCCATTCATACAGTGTTTTTACACCCTTTGCCGGGACCATCGGCGGATTGTTGCTAACTTTTTCCATATCTTCATTCTCCGCAGATAAAGCAAAAAAGGGACAAACATATTGCCCCTTTTATTCCGTGTGCTATTCGATTATCGAAGCTGTTCCTTAACCTTCGCAGCCTTACCGACTCTGTCGCGCAGGTAGTAGAGCTTCGCGCGGCGTACGCGGCCCTTACGGACGATCGCAACTTCCTTCACGTTCGGGGAATGCAGCGGGAAAACTCTCTCCACGCCGACGCCGTAGGAAACGCGGCGGACGGTGAAAGTCTCGGCGACGCCGGAACCCTTGCGGGCGATGACCGTGCCCTCAAACTGCTGAATTCTCTCTCTGTCACCCTCGCGGATGTTGACGCTGACGCGAACGGTATCGCCAACGCTGAATTGGGGCGCCTGCTCCTTGACGGAATCGGCGGCAATGATCTTAAGTGCGTCCATTTGATTTTCCTCCTAAATTATACTCAGACATTCATGTGCATTGCACAGAGGACTGCCCGCTTCAATGACGCGGTTTGCACCGTGCATCGAACCCCATCGGCAGCATCTGAGGGCCGACGGATTTCAAATGCTTAAATAGTTTAGCACATCCCCGCAGAAATTGCAAGCATTTTTTACCGGAAATCCTCGAATTTCCGAGCGTCCGGCGCAGGCCGGCATGATGTACGCATCACCGAGGGCGAAGCCGCGAATCCTGTCGTTGCAGTAGTAGTCGCCGCAGTCGTCGACCACCGGCGCGCTGCGCGCCATGCCGTAGGGGTACAGGACCTCCGGCTTTGTGGATGTGAGCAGATGTTGCTTCATGGAGAAAACGCCCCTTTATGCGCGCGCAGCCGGGCGCAGCTTCATTCTGTAATTTCCGGTCACCGGAATTCGCGGAACGCGCCGTCGAACAGGCACGTCCGCTCGACGCGCGCGAAAAGCGGGCGGCCGAGCTGCTTTTCCGCCGCATCGAGAAACAGCGTCGGGTTGATGCCGCCCTGGTTGCCCGCGGGCAGGCGGACCGTCATCGCGAGACAGCCGTCCTCCGCGCGGAAGTCCATATCCGCAAAGTAGGGGCGGATATCCACCGTCCGCTCGCCCTTCTTCGTATGCTTCTGCACGGGGAGCTCCGGCTGGGCGAGCACGCCCTCCAGCGCCCGCTGCAGCGCTGCGGGGTCGTCCGTCTCGACACGCAGTACGTACTCGGCGTTCGCCACGTCGTTCCCCTTCATTTCCGGTTCCGTGACCGCGTAGACGCGGATGTCGTGCGGCAGGCCGGCGTTCAGCTTTTCGATCAGCTCCGCGTACGGGATCTCCTCGATCAGGCGGATGTCCATCGACTCGCGGCGGCCCTCAAAGCCGAGCGAAAGCGGCGCCGCAAAGGTCAAAAACACGTGCGGGTTGAAGCCCTCGGTGTACCACAGCGGCAGCTTCGCCTTGTGGAACGCGCGGGACATGCAGCGGTTCAGGTCGAGATGGGAAATGTACCGCGCCGTGCCGGTTTTCGAAAACCAGACTCTAACATCTTTTCTCAACGCAAAGCCCTCCCTTAAAGCAGGCCGCGCCGCAGCTCGAGCATTTCTCGCGGCAGTTCGGCGTCGTCTGCGCCGCATAGGCGCGCTTGCATTCCTCGATCAGGAATGATTTTTTGATGCCGTAGTCGAGATGATCCCACGGCAGGACCTCGTCAAAGCTGCGCTGCCGGTTGGCGTAGAACGCCGGGTCGATTCCGAGGTCGGCGAAGATCTGCATCCACGCGTCGAAGTCGAAGCAGTCCGCCCAGCCGTCGAAGCGCAGGCCGCGGCGGTGCGCCTCGAGCAGGACCGCGTTGAGCTTCCGGTCGCCGCGCGCGAACACGGCCTCGAGGAAGCTCGTCTCCGCGCCGTGGTAGTTGACGGTCAACTTGCGCGAGGTCACCGAGGATTTCAGCAGCTTCTGCTTTTTCTCGAGCGTCTCGATCGTGTCCTGGCCGAACCACTGGAACGGCGTGAAGGGCTTCGGCACAAACGCCGCCGCGCTGACCGTGACGGCCGGGCGCTTGCCCTTCTCGCGGTTCTCGGCCTCGTAATACCAGTCGATCACGCGCTGGCCGAGCTGCGTGATGCCGGCGACGTCCGCCTCGGTCTCCGTCGGCAGGCCGATCATGAAGTACAGCTTCACCTTCGTCCAGCCGTTGTTGAAGGCGATCGAAACGGTCCGCTTGAGCTCGTCCTCCTGCACGTTCTTGTTGATGACGTCGCGCAGGCGCTGCGTGCCGGCCTCGGGCGCAAAGGTGAGGCCGCTCTTGCGGACCGAGGCGATCTTGTCGGTCAGCTCGGTCGAGAAGTTGTCGACGCGCAGCGACGGCAGCGAAACGCTGACGCGGTCGTCCTCGGTCCAGGTGTGCAGCGTGTCGAGCAGCTCGAACAGGCAGCCGTAGTCGCTCGTGCTGAGCGAGGAGAGCGAGATCTCGTCGTAGCCGGTCGTCTCGCACAGGCTCTTCGCCTGCCGGTTGATCGTCTCGACGCTCTTTTCGCGGAACGGGCGGTACAGAAAGCCCGCCTGGCAGAAGCGGCAGCCGCGGATGCAGCCGCGCAGCACCTCCACAACCGCGCGGTCGTGGACGATGTCGAGGAACGACACGACGAAGGTTTCCGGGAAATACATGTTGTCCACGTCGTTCACGACGCGCTTCTTCACCGTCGCCGGCGCGCCGTCCTTCGGGATGTAGCGCTTCACGGTGCCGTCGTCGTTGTACTCGACGTCGTAGAGCGCCGGCACATAAACGCCCTCGATCTGCGCGGCCTCTTTCAGAAATTCGTATTTCGTCTTGTTTTCGGTGCGGCAGCGGCGGAACAGCTCGATCACCTCGAGGTCCACCTCCTCGCCGTCGCCGAGGAAAAAGATGTCGATGAAATCGGTCAGCGGCTCCGGGTTGCACGCGCAGGGCCCGCCCGCGACGACGATGTTCTTCAGCTCCGTGCGGTCGCGGCACAGAAGCGGCACGCCCGAGAGCTTCAGCATGTTCAAAATGTTCGTGTAGCTCAGCTCATACTGCAGCGTGAAGCCGATGAAGTCGAATTCGCTGACCGGGTCGCCGCTTTCGAGGCCGTAGAGCGGGATGTCGTTTTCCAGCATCGCCTGCTCCATATCGACCCACGGGGCGAAGACGCGCTCGCACCAGATGTAGTCGACGCGGTTGAACTGCGCGTAGAGGATCTTGATGCCGAGATGCGACATGCCGATCTCGTAGGTGTCGGGAAAGCAGAACGCAAAACGCACGTCCACGTCCGCCTTGTTTTTTACGACTGAATTGAGCTCGCCGCCGACATACCGCCCCGGCTTTTGAACCTTCGGCAGGATTCGGTCGAGCTTCCGGCTCAGTTCCATTGGATCTCCCCCATATATTTTTATAGTATAACTTAACATTGCCTTTTTGCTTTCCGGCGCGCCGGCAGAGCCGGCCGAAAGCCCGCGCCAAACGCCTGTTTCCCGGCCTTTCGCGCGCCGTGCGACCTATTATACCACACTTCCCCCCGTTTCACAACTCGGATTCTGAACGAATTCCGGCCGGCATCCGGGCATTTTCTGCACAGGGCGTGCAAACGGGAACGGCCCTCCGGAAAACCCGGAGGGCCGAAGCCGCTGTGCGGCGGATTTACATTTCAGCCGGGAGAAGCCCGCGCGCCGCCCGCGCCTGATTCCGACTCAGTGGAAAACGGAGAACCAGACGAACAGCGAGGACATCAGCGAGGAGACGAGCGACACGACTGTGATCTGCGTGTTGATCGACGGGCCGGCCGTATCCTTGAACGGGTCGCCCACCGTGTCGCCGATCACCGCGGCCTTGTGGGCCTTGCTGCCCTTGCCGCCCTCTGCGCCGGACTCGATGTACTTCTTCGCGTTGTCCCACAGGCCGCCCGCGTTCGACATGAACAGGGCGATCAGCAGGCCGCTGACGATGTTGCCGAGCAGGAAGCCGCCGATGGCCAGCGGGCCGCCGATAAAGCCGACGGCAATCGTCGCCGCAATGCTCATCAGGCCGGCCGGGATCAGCTCCCGCAGCGCGCCGGACGTCGCGATGTCGATGCACTTGCCGTATTCGGGCTTCACGCCCTTCTTGCCCTCGCGCAGGCCGGGGATCGAATCGAACTGGCGGTGGATCTCCTGCACCATCCGCTGGGCGTTTTTGTCGACGCCGAGGATCAGCATGGCCGAGAAGACCGCCGGGACGGCGGCGCCGATCAACACGCCGAAGAACACGGTCGGCGACATGATGTCAAAGCCCGTGATCAGCGCGCGGCCCGCCGCTTCGAGCGCGCCGTTGACCTCCGCCATGAAGGCGCCGAGCAGGGAGATGACGGTCAGGCCGGCCGCCGCGATCGAGAAGCCCTTCGTCACGGCCTTCACCGTGTTGCCCGCGCTGTCCAGCTCATCCGCCGTGCGGATCGTCTCCTCGCCGAGGCCGCCCATTTCCGCAAGGCCGCGGGCGTTGTCGACAATCGGCCCGTAAGCGTCGTTCGAGATGATCATGCCGACGATCGAAAGCATGCCGACCGCCGCCATCGAGATGCCGAAAACCGCGTAGCCCTCGCCCATCGGCTCGCAGAGCTTATAGGCGACGAGCGCGGAAACCGCTATGCCCACCATGGCGGGCAGTGCGGAAATGAAGCCGTAGGAGATACCGGAAAGCACGGTGAAGGCCGGGCCGGAGCCGGACGCATGCGCCACCTTGCGCACGATCGGCTTCGAGTCGTCCGTGAAATAGTCCGTCGTGATGCCGATGATCACGCCGACCAGCAGGCCGACGGCCGAAGCGCCCCAGATCCGCCAGGAGAAGCCCTCGAAGATCGCGGTCGCCGCCGCGGTGAGCGCCAGGAATATGCCGGTCGTCACGTAGGTGGAGGAATTCAGCGCGCGGGTCGGGTTTCCGTTCTTGCCGATCCGCGCCGTGGCGATGCCGATGACCGATGCCAGCAGGCCGAGAATCGCATAGCAGAACACCATGGAGACGTTGGCGAACGCGCCGCCGGAAAGCGACTGCGCGATCACGAGCGCCGAGGCCATCGCGGCCACGTTCGAGTCGAACAGGTCGGCGCCCATGCCGGCCACGTCGCCCACGTTGTCGCCGACGTTATCGGCGATGACAGCCGGGTTGCGCGGGTCGTCCTCCGGGATGCCCAGCTCCACCTTGCCGGTCAGGTCCGCCGAAATATCCGCGGTCTTCGTGAAGATGCCGCCGCCCGCCTTGGCGAACAGGGCGAGCGAGCTCGCGCCGAAGGAGAAGCCCAGGAGAATGCCGGAATCCCCTGTGAGCATCAGCACGACCGCGACGCCGAGCAGCGAGAAGCCGACGACGAGCAGGCCCATGACTGCGCCGCCGCGGAAGCCGATCAAAAACGCCGGCTTGATGCCCTTCTGCGCGCCCTCCGCCGTTCTGGCGTTCGAGAGCGTCGCCACCAGAATGCCGATCTTGCCCGCGATGGCCGAGAGGACCGTGCCCGCGATATAGGCAACGGCCATCGCCACGTTTTCAAGCGGGTTCCCCTGCCAGATCGGAGACGGCAGCAGAACGAGGATCACGAGGGCCGCCACCAGCGCAAATTTGGCGAGGATTTTGTACTCCCGCCGCATAAAGGTGTTCGCGCCCTCCCGAATCAGCGCGGAAACCTCCTGGATCCTCGCGTTGCCGGTCTTCTGCTTTTTGACCCACAAATACAGGTAGGCCGCAAAGGCAAAGGCCACGGCGACGGTGAGGAACGACAGCCCGTAGAACAGAGACAACTGACTTTCCATACAACATTACCAACCCTTCTGAAAAGAGATTTCGAAAAGGGGAAAGTCCTGCCGCGCGCCCGCAGCGCCGCCTCTGCCGAAAGCAAAAGCGGCAGGCCCGGAAATCGGACCTGCCGGCTTTTCATGCGCACAAAGGCCGCAACGCCCCGCGCGCCATTACAGCTTAACCGGAATAAATAGAGACGCTGTTGCGCTCTATGACAGACTCCACCCCTTATTCCATATTATAGAGTATAGGCCTGTGCTTTTGAATTGTCAACTGATTTTTTTACACGCTCGCCGATTTTTTATTCATTCGTGACGACGACCAAAACGCGCGCCGCGCGGCCTCTCGTCGTCCCTTTGCACTTTCGCCCGGCCGTGCGGATGCGTTTCTCGCGCAAGGAAACGCCTTATCCCGCCGTTTTCGCGCTGTACGGCGCTGTTTTGCGGCCAATCGCTTGAATTTGTTCCATTTTGCCGCCTATTTGAGAAACTTTGCGTTTTCTTTTTCGATAAAAGAACCTTTCCTTGGCAAATGCTA
>HHCFR02800__coassemble_1418_pt1 | contig 21916 bp, 21 predicted proteins | sample HHCFR02800__metabat2_low_PE_068 | metagenome-assembled genome bin HHCFR02800
TTCAACTGCCTCAAGCGCGCGGGCATCAATACGGTGGAGGACCTGCTTTCGAAGTCCGAAGAGGACATGATGAAGGTCCGCAACCTGGGCCGCAAGTCGCTCGAGGAAGTCATCTGGAAGCTCGCGTCTCTCGGCTTTAACCTCCGTAAGGACGATGAATAATTTAATTACCAAACGATAGGAGTGACAATCATGCCGGGAACAAGAAAACTCGGAAGAGACACTGCACATAGACTCGCTATGCTGCGCGGCCTCGTCACGTTCTTCTTCGAGAACGGAAAGATCGAGACAACAGCGACGAGAGCACAGGAAGTCCGTGCTCTGGCGGAGAAGATGATCACGATCGCGAAGGAAGACAATCTCGCGAACAGAAGAAACGTCATGGCCTTCATCACGAAGGAGAGCGTCACGAACAAGCTGTTCAAGGAGATCGCGCCGAAGTACGTGGACCGCAACGGCGGCTACACCCGCATCACGAAGCTCGGGCCGCGCCGCGGCGACGCAGCTGAGATGGCGATCATCGAGCTGGTCTGATCCGAAACATTCTAGCGGTAAAAGGACTGTGAGAAACACCTCACAGTCCTTTTTGCGTCCTGCGCTTGACGGCTCCGCGCAAGCCGGGGAATTTTCGGCGGAATTCCGCCTTGTATTACCGGGGCGTTTCCGCTATAATAGTACGGTAAACTGCGCATTCTGCGCAAAAGCGGATTTTAAAAGAAAATGAGGTCTGAAAATGGGTTATATGTATGCGGCGATCTGGTTCATCGCCGGGCTGGTTCTGGTCTTCCGGCTTGCGAAAGAAAATAAGATCTTCTATCTGGCCGGCGCGTTTTTCTTCGTGCTCGGCGGCTGGTGGCTCGCCGATGCGATTCAGCCGGCGTGGCAGGTTTTTCAGGGCGTGCCGGGCATCGTGCTCAAGGTGATCGCCGGCGTCGTGCTCGTCATCCTCGCCGTGCAGTTCTATCGCATCAACCGCGCGGGCAGAAAAGCCGACAAGCAGGATAAGGAGGACTGAGCATGGACGCGTTCTTATCGGTCATACTGGAAGTCGCCGTGATCCTGATCCTCATCGTGATCGGTTATTTCACGGTCAAAAAGGGCATGTTTACGAAGGAGAGCCTCGGCAGCATCACGAGCTTCCTGCTCTACATCGTCACGCCCTGCCTGATTGTCTCGTCGTTCCTCTCGGCGGAGTCCGGCAAGCTGGACGGCTGGACGCTGCTGCTCGCGGCCGTTCTGCCCGCGCTGTCCATCGTCATCAGCATCGCGCTGAGCTACCTGTTTTTCCGCAGGGAGCCGAGCGGGCGGCGGCGCGTGCTGCGCTTTTCGATGATCTTCTGCAACGTCGGCTTTATGGGCATCCCGCTCGTCGAGGGCATCGTCGGCAGCGAGGGCGTGCTGTACGGCTCGTTCTTCATCGCCGTGTTCAACATCTTCTGCTGGACGTACGGCTATGTGATGATGGGCGGTGGCAAGGTGCGGCTGAAGGCGCTGCTGCTGAACCCGGGCGTCATCGGCCTTGTGATCGGCTTGCCGCTGTACCTGCTGGACGTGCCGGTGCCCGCTCTGTTCGTAGAACCGGTGGAGCTGATTTCCGCGCTCAACACGCCGCTCGCGATGATCGTCGTCGGCGGGTACATCGCGCAGGTGAAGCTCCGCGCGTTCGTTTCGGACCTCGCCGTCTACAAGATGGCCGTGCTGCGTCTGGTCGTGGCGCCGCTGCTGTACCTGGCCCTCGTCTGGCTGCTCCGGCCGGACGAAACGCTGCTGATGAGCACGGTGATCCAGGCCGCGACGCCGGTTGCGGCGAACTGCGTGCTCTTTGCCGTGCAGTACGACAGCGACGCCGAGCTCGCCTCGAAGAGCGTGGCGGTTTCGACGGCGCTGTCCGTCGTGACGATCCCGCTGCTTACGGTTCTTGTGCAGGCGCTGATTTGAGCGCCCAAAATAAGGGAAATGGTGATAAAAAATGAAAATAGCCCCTTCGATGCTCGCGAGCGATTATACGCAGATGGGCGAAAGCCTGCGGGCGGTGCGGGATGCGGACTGGCTGCATCTCGACATCATGGACGGCAACTTCGTGCCGAATATCAGCTTTGGACCGGACGTGGTCGCCGCGCTGCGGCCGCTGACGGATATGCCCTTCGACGTGCACCTGATGCTCCTGCACCCGAAGCGCTACATTGAAAAATTTGCGCAGGCCGGCGCCGACCTCGTCACGTTCCACGTGGAGTGCGCGGACGACGTCGCGGAGACGATCGCGGAGATCGAGCGCTGCGGCATGAAGCCGGGGCTTTCCGTGAAGCCCGGCACGCCGGCGGAGGCGCTGTTCCCGTACCTCGACCGCCTGTACATGGCGCTCGTGATGACCGTGGAGCCCGGCTTCGGCGGCCAGCGGTTCATGCCCGAGCAGCTCGAAAAGGTCCGCGCGCTGCGCGAAAAGCGGCCGGACCTCGTCATCGAGGTGGACGGCGGCGTCAACCGCGAGACGGCGGCGCTGTGCCGGGCGGCCGGCGTGGACGTCGCCGTGGCGGGCACGAGCGTGTTCCGCGCGGCGGATATCCCGGACGAGATCCGCGCGCTGCGCGGCGAGTAAGGCGGAAGCCCCGGCCCCCGCACTGTGGGAAAACCGCGGTGCGGGGGCCGTTTTGCGCCGCGCCGCCGCGGTAAAAACGAGCGAATGTTCACAATTTATTTGCAATTTTCCGGTAGCTTTTCACATAGCCGTCACAGAGAGCCGGTATAATGCAGGGCAGAACCGCTTTTTGTCGGCTATTTTGATCAAATTTCAGTGTAAAAATTCAGGACGGCTATTGCAAAACAGCGAAAATTGCGGTATGATATTTAAGTTGTTTCAGCAATAATCTGCGCCCCAGGGCGCAGTTGGGGAGGATATCGCTCCGCGGGCGAAGGCGCGCAGGAATGAATCTCCGTCCCGCAGAGAAAGGATGGTAAACAATCATGATCGAGGTCAAAAACCTCACCAAGCGCTATGGTGTGAATACCGCGCTGGACAACGTCAGCTTCACGGTTGACGAGGGCACCATCGTCGGTTTCCTCGGGCCGAACGGCGCCGGTAAATCGACAACCATGAATATCATCACGGGCTATCTTTCCGCCACGAGCGGTTCGGTAACGGTTCAGGGCAAAAGCACGCTGGAGAACCCGAACGAGGTCAAGAAGCTGATCGGCTACCTGCCCGAGATGCCCCCGCTCTATCTCGACATGACGGTCAAGGAGTACCTGAACTTCATGTACGAGCTCAAGGGCGTCAAGCTCGACCGCCAGCAGCACATCGGCGAGATCTGCCGCCTGACGAAGATCGACAACGTCTACAACCGCCTGGTCGGCAACCTTTCGAAGGGCTACAAGCAGCGCGTCGGCATCGCGCAGGCGCTGCTCGGCAACCCGCCCGTCCTGATTCTGGACGAGCCGACCGTCGGCCTCGACCCGAAGCAGATCATCGAGATCCGCAACCTGATCAAGAGCCTCGGCAAGAGCCACACGATCATTCTTTCCTCCCACATCCTGCCGGAGGTGCAGGCGGTCTGCGAGCGCGTGATCGTCATCAACAACGGCCGCCTTGTGGCCGACGGCGCGACGGACTCCCTCGCGCACGACCTCTCTGCGGAGCACCGCCTGATCGCCCGCATCGAGGGCCCGGAAAACGACATCGTGCAGGCGATCCGCGGCCTCGAGCACATCGAGGAGGTCTATTCCCTCGGCGAGAAGGAGCCGGGCGTGTTCGAAATCTCCATCGAGGCGAAGGCCGGCTACGACCTGCGCCGCAACCTCTTTGCGCTTCTGACCCGCAAGGGCTGGCCGATGCTCGCGCTGAAGAATACGGACCTCACGCTCGAGGAGGTCTTCCTCCAGCTCACCAGCAGCGACGCCTCCCATATCCGCCGGGAAGAGGACAGCGATGTGCTCATCACCGAGGACGATATGGAGTTTGAGGAAACGGAAAACAAGGAGGAAGCGGAGAAATGAAAGCGATATTCAAAAGAGAGCTGAAGGCGTATTTTGCCTCGCCTGTCGGCTACGTCGTCGTCGCGGCGCTGCTCGCCCTGTACGGCTTTTTCTACTACCAGGTCATGATGATCGGCTCCAGCTCCTACATCAGCCAGGTATTCGGCACGATGTTTACGTTCTGCATGATGATCATCCCGATCATCACGATGCGCAGCATGAGCGACGAGCGCAAGAATAAGACGGACCAGGCGCTGCTGACGGCGCCGGTCAGCGTCACGGCGATCGTGCTCGGCAAGTTCTTCGCGGCGTTCGGCGTCTACTTCGTCGCCAACGCGCTGGCGCTGCTGCCCGCGTTCGCGATCAGCCTCTTTGCCACCGCGTTCCCGTGGGGCATCATGATCGGCAACTTCATCGGCACGCTGCTGTACGGCGCGGCGATGATCGCCATCGGCGTGTTCATCTCCAGCCTGACCGTCAGCCAGGTCATCGCGGCCATCGGCACCTTCGCGATCTCGGTGTTCCTGATGTTCATCGACCAGATCGCCTCGGCGCTTTCCGGCAACATCCTCGGCACGATCATCAGCTGGATCTCGTTCACCGCGCGCTACGACATCTTCACGCAGGGCGTTTTCAGCATTTCGAGCTGCGTGTATTTCATCAGCGTGTCTGCGGTGTTCGTGTTCCTGACCGCCCGCAAGGTGGAAAGCCGCCGCTGGAATTAAGGGAGGAGCGTAGAAATGAGCAAGAAACCCAATCTTTCGGCGGTCAAGTCCGCCGTGCACAAGGATAAATTCAAGCACGGCTCCATGGCCGTGGTCTTTACGGCGGTGTTCATCGCCATCATCATCGTCATCAACATTCTGGTTTCGGCCCTGACGGACCGTTTCCCGTCGATGAACTTCGACCTCACGCTCGAGGGCCTCAACACGCTGAGCGACGAGGCGGTCGACGTGGCGAAGAGCATTGAGGGAGATACGACGATCTACATCATCGGCTCGGAGGACGCTGTGCGCGGCGACCAGGTCTACACGAACTACGGCCTCCAGTACAGCCAGGTCGCGAACCTCGCGGACCGTCTGCAGGAGCAGAACAGCAAGATCCACGTGGAATTCATCGACCCGGACCTCAACCCGACGTTCATCAGCAGCTATCCGGACGACAACCTGACGACCGGTAAGGTCATGGTCAGCTCCGAAAAGCGCAACAAGGTGCTTTCGGTCACCGACCTGTTCAGCATCCAGCAGGATACGACGACCGGCGAATACACCTACTACTCCATGGTAGACGGCGCGCTCGCCAACGCGCTGTACCTTGTCAACCTCGACACGGTGCCGGTCGTGGCGATCGCGACGGGCCACAGCGAGATGCTTACGGCGGAGGACAACCTCTCCTCGTTCGTCGCGCTGCTCGAGGACAACAACTTTGAAGTGACCACCTTCGACATCCTCACCGAGGAGATCCCGGAGGACGCGTCGGTCGTCTTCATCGGCACGCCGACGACGGACTACACGACCGAGGAGATCAACAAGCTCGAAGCGTTCATCAGCGATGCGGAAATGGCTTCGTCGCGCACGCTGTTCTTCACATCGTACCCGACGCAGAACTGGGAGTCGATGCCGAACCTGTCGACGTTCCTTGCCGAGTGGGGCCTGCAGCCGCAGAGCGGCGTGCTGATGGAGACGGACGCGACGAACGTCCTGACGACCAGCGAGGGCAGCGCTTCGCCGTACCTGTTCGCGAACGTCTCGGAGGACATCCTCGACGGCACCTACTCGAACCTGATCATGTCGAACTCCGCCCCGGTTGAGCGCCTGTTCTCGGCGAACAACGACATCGTGACGTACCCCGTTGTGGAGACGAACGACACGGCGTACGTGGCGAGCACGGAAGAGGACATCGCGGCGGAGAACCCGGAGACGGATACGCACACGATCGTCGCGCTTTCGCAGAAGTATATGGACAACCAGGGCAAGATCACCGCGAACGTCGTGGTGGACGGCAGCTCGGAGAGCCTGCTCTCCACGTTTGTCGCGAACTCCACCTTCGGCAACCAGGCGTTTATGACGGACTTCGTCAAGCTGCTCACGGGCACCTCGGATACGCGCATCGGCCTTTCGGTCAACCAGACGCAGACGAATACGCGCGATATCGCGGCCTCCGCTGCGGTCATGCAGTTTGTCGGCCTCATCATCTTCACGGTGCTTGTGCCGGTCGTCGTTCTGGCCGCCGGCCTCGTGATCTTCCTGAGAAGAAGGCACCTGTAAGCCGATCCGGAGAAGAAAGGACCTGCCATGAAGAAAACCACAAGAAACATCATCATCTCGCTGGCCGTGCTGCTCGTGCTGGGCGCCGCGGCGGCGGTGCTGATCCTGACAAACCCCTCCGCCGTCGAGACGGAGGAATCCAGCTCGTCCACCTCGAGCGAATCGATGGATAAGATCATCGACAAGGAGATCGCGGACGTGGAAAGCGTCGCGATTGAAAACGCCGAAAGCGGCGAGACGATCACGCTGGTTCCGACGAAGAGCAGCGCGGACAGCGAGGAGAACGACACCTTCACGATCGAGGGCTGGGAGGACGAGGAGGTTCTGACCTCCGACGCGCTGAGCCTCGCGCAGGCGTTCTACTCGATCACGCCGACGAAGGAGCTCGGCACGGTGGAAAACCTCGCCGAGTACGGTCTGGACGGCGACGGCGCCTATAAGGCGACGGTCACCGGCACGGACGGCAGCACGGAGACCGTGGTCGTCGGCAGCGAGGCCGGCGAGACGTACGGCTGGTACATCCTGTACAACGACACGGTGTACATCGCGCCGCTCTCCACGAACCTGTCGATGACGAAATACGATTTCATCGACACCGAAGTGCTTTCGATCCCGGACCTTACGTCCGAGGACGACGAGGGGAACGAGACGACGCTTGCGCCGGAGATGGAGAGTCTGCGCCTGTCGGGCACCAACTACCCGCAGGAGATCAAGCTCGGCCTGTCCGACGACGAGCTGCTGCTCTATGAGATCACCGAGCCGATCTTTGCCGGCGCGAACTCCACGCGCATGGACAGCCTGATCGAGCAGCTGCAGAACGTGACGGCCGACGGCGTCGCGGCCGTGCAGGCGACCGACGAGGAGATCGCGCGCTACGGCCTCGACGAGCCGAGCGCCGTCGTGGAATACGAGCTCAACAACGAGAAGCACACGCTGCGCCTCGGCGATGAGACGAGCGGCGTCTACAGCCTGATGGCCGACGACGACAGGACGATCTACCTGATCGATTCGTCGAGCGTCGACTCCTGGTCGAATGCGACGCTGTTCGACATGCGCGACGCCTACATCCGCCTGCCGAACATCAAGAGCATCCAGTACCTGACGCTCGAGTCGGCCGACAGCACGGAGGTCTACGAGGTGGAGCGCACGCTCGACGAGGAGCGCTCCACGGAGACGAGCCCGTACTACGACATCACGAAGGTCACGCTCGACGGCGAGGAGATCGATTACGAAACCGCGTACCAGCCGCTCTACCAGCTCTGCCTTGCGGTCTCTGTGCTCAACGAGGAGATCCGCGAGCCCGAGGGCGAGCCGATCCTGACCGTCCGCTACACGTACTTTGACGGCGGAGACGAAGAGATCTGCTTCTATCAGGATCCGGATGAGGAGCGCCGCTGCATCGCGACGCTGAACGGCGTGCCGTCCGGCATTGTCCGCACCTCGGACGTCGAGAGCATTCTCGAGGCCAAGCCGATCGTGGCGGCCCACGAGGCGCTCGAGGAAGAAGAGGAATAACGCAAAAACTCCATGCAGGGCGCGGGTTTCCGCGCCCTTTTGGCGTTAAAAAGGGGTTGCAAAATCGGTGAAGCCGTGGTATAATGCATTACGGTAGATAGTAGGACGATGAAAGAGTGGGGCGACCCGCTCTTTTGTTTGTATTGCGGGCAGATGGCCCGGTACGAAAACAGCCGCACGCTTTTCGGAGGACCGCGCACCGCGTTTCGCAGCGCGCCGGAAACCGGCTGCGGGAAAGGATGCACGATATGGCTGAAGAAAGGAAAAAAAGAGGCAGCACGACGGAGATCGTGCGCGCGCTCGCCCAGCCGCTTGCGGCGGAGCTGGGCCTTGCGCTGTGGGATGTGACGTTTACGAAGGAGGGCGCAGACTGGTATCTGCGCATTTTTATCGATAAGCCGGGCGGCGTTTCGATCGACGACTGCGTCGACATGACGCACGCGGTCAACCCGGTGCTCGACCGCGAGGACCCGATCCCGCAGGAATACACGCTGGAGGTCTCCTCCCCCGGCATCAACCGCAAACTGACGCGCCCCGAGCACTTCGAGGCGTTTCTGGAGGCGCCGGTCCGCGTGAAGCTGATCCGCCCGCTGGAAAACGGCGTGCGCGAGCTGGAGGGCATTCTGATCGACGTGCAGGAGAACGGCGATTTTGAGATCATCACCGACGAGGAGACGACCGTGACCTTTACGAAAAAGGAATGCGCGGCCGTCCACCTGATCGAGGATTACGACACATAACAGCAAGAATTATCAGAAGGCAGGGATTTCGGAAAATGGCTAGAAAGGCAGTGCAGAAAAAGGAAAACAACGACGGCAAGGAGCTTTTTGAGGCGCTCCGGCTGCTCGAAGCGGAAAAGGGCATCCCGATCGACTTCATGATCGACAAGATCAAGAAGGCGATCGTCACCGCCTGCAAGAACAGCTACGGCAACGAGGACGTCGTCATCGACATGGACCCCGACAAGGGCCAGTTCGACGTCTTCCTGAGAAAGCAGATCGTCGAAGAGGTCGAGGACCCGAACTGTGAGATCGGGCGCGACATCGCCGCGCAGTACGACCCGCGCGCCGAGGTCGGCGGCTTTGTGCGCCACCGGCTCGACACGAAGCAGTTCGGCCGCGTCGCCGCGCAGACGGCGCGCAACATCATCCGCCAGGGCATCCGCGACAGCGAGCGCGGCCAGATGATGCAGGAGTTCAGAAGCCGCCACCAGGAGCTGGTCAGCGCGCTTGTGGAGCGCGTCGACCCGAAGACGGGCGCGCTTTCGCTCAAGATCGGCAAGGCCGAGGCGGTCCTGCCGAAGAGCGAGCAGGTCGGCACCGAAAACGTCCGCGAGGGCGACTATGTGCAGGTCTACGTCGTGGACGTGAAGGAGACGGAGAAAGGCCCGAAGGCCATCATCTCCCGCACGCACCCGGACCTCATCCGCCGCCTGTTCGAGAAGGAGGTCCCCGAGATCTTCGACGGCACGGTTGAGATCAAGGCCGTCGCCCGTGAGGCCGGCTCCAGAACGAAGATCGCGGTCGTCAGCCACAACCCGGACGTCGACGCGGTCGGCGCCTGCATCGGCGCCCGCGGCGCGCGCGTCACGGACATCGTCAACGAGCTCGGCGGCGAGAAGATGGACATCGTCGATTACAGCGACGAGCCGGAGAAGTTCATCGCCTCCGCGCTCGCGCCGGCCACGGTCCTCTCCGTCGAGCCCGCGGCGGACGGCTCGCACACCTGCAAGGTCACCGTGCCGGACAGCCAGCTCTCGCTCGCGATCGGCAACAAGGGCCAGAACGCCCGCCTCGCCGCGAAGCTGACCGGCTGGAAGATCGACATCAAGCCCGAAAGCGGCTTCTACGGCGAAGACGAAGCCTGAGCCGGGCGCCGCGCCGCGCAGAAAGGAACGTGATGCAGAAGGTGAAGCCGAAGAAAATCCCGCTCCGCATGTGTGCGGGCTGCGGCGAAATGAAGCCGAAGAAAGAGCTGGTCCGCGTCGTGCGCGCCCCCGTCCGCGAGGTGGACGGCGTGGAGACCGGCGGCGAGGTCTCGCTGGATCTGACCGGCAGAAAGCCGGGGCGCGGCGCCTACGTGTGCCGCAACCCCGAGTGCCTGAAAAAGGCGCAGAAGGCCCGGCGCTTTGAGCGCGCGCTGTCGTGCCGCATCGGAGACGACGTCTACGACGCGATGTACGCGGAGCTCTGCGCCGATGCGGAAAAGCACTGAGGGGAGGCGGCCGCCGTGGTGAAGGCGTTGTCCGTGCTCGGCCTTGCGCGCCGCGCAGGCAGGCTCCGCTGGGGGTATGAGACCGCCGCGGACGCCCTGCGGCGCGGGGAGTGCGCGCTTGTGCTCGTCACGCAGGACCTCTCGGAAAAGACAAGGAAAAACATGCGGTTCGAGGCCGACCGCGCCGGCGCGGCGCTTCTCGAAACCGCGTTTACAATGGAAGATATTGCCGCGGCCATCGGCAAAAAGACGGGCGTGCTCGCCGTGTGCGACGCCGGGTTTGCGGAAAAGCTGAAGCAGGAGCTTGGGGCAGTAAGCGAGGAGCGTGCGCACGCCTTGCACGCTTCGGAAAAGGATAGGTGATGTGTATTATGATGATAAAGTACAGAGTGCATGAGGTCGCGAAGGACCTGAACGTCCCGAACAAGGAGGTGCTCGACATCCTCGCCAAGTACGTCAAGGAGCCGAAGAAGCACATGACGGCGCTGGAGGAGAACGAGCTCGACATCGTGTTCGACAAATTCACGCAGGACCATGCGGTGAAGGATTTCGACGCGTACTTTGCGACGCGCAACCAGCCGAAGGAGGCGCCCGCGGCCGAGGAGGAGAAGCCCGCCGCGAAGCCGAACGGCCGGCAGCAGGAGAAGAAGCCGCAGCAGGCGAAGCCGGGCGAAAAGAAGCCCGCGCAGCAGGACGCGCGCGGCAACAAGAACCAGAAGGGCGACCGCCGCCCGGCGCAGCAGAACGCGCCGAAGAACAGCGCGAACGGCAGCCAGCCCAAGCGCCCGCAGCAGAATGCGCCGGCCGGCGAAACGACGAGCGCGCCGTCCCGCCGCGTGGTCGACACGAGAACCGTCAACGTCAACATCGACAAATACAACGAGAAGTACGACCGCCTCGCGTACGACAAGGTGAAGAACGAGACCGTCGCCGCGAAGCAGAAGATCAACCAGCGCAGCCAGCGCCGCGGCAAGCCGCGCAGCGCGAAGCGCGAGACGGAGGCCGAGCGCCTGAACCGCATCGCGGCCGAGCGCAAGGCGAAGCACATCACGATCACCGTGCCGGACGAGATCACGGTCGGCGAGTTCGCCCTGCGCCTCAAGGTGACGAGCGCCGAGGTCATCAAGAAGCTGATGATGAACGGCGTGTTCGCGACGATCAACGACACGATCGATTTCGATACGGCCGTGCTGATCGCCGACGAGTTCCACGCGAAGGTCGAGAAGGAGGTCGTCGTCACGATCGAAGAGCGGATCATCGACGACAGCGAGGACGACGACGCGAACCTCGTGCCGCGCGCGCCGGTCGTCGTCGTCATGGGCCACGTCGACCACGGCAAGACCTCGATCCTCGACGTGATCCGCCACGCGAACGTCACGGCGGGCGAGGCCGGCGGCATTACGCAGCATATCGGCGCGTACCGCGTCCGCGTCGGCGACCGGGAGATCACGTTCCTCGACACGCCGGGCCACGCCGCGTTTACGACGATGCGTGCGCGCGGCGCGCAGGTCACGGACATCGCGGTGCTCGTCGTCGCGGCGGACGACGGCATCATGCCGCAGACCGTCGAGGCGATCAACCACGCGAAGGCGGCGGGCGTCTCGATCATCGTCGCGATCAACAAGATGGATAAGCCGGCGGCGAACCCCGACCTCGTCAAGCAGCAGCTCACCGAGTACGAGCTCGTGCCGGAGGAGTGGGGCGGCGACGTGCCGTGCATCCCGGTTTCGGCGCACACGAAGATGGGCATCGAGGACCTGCTCGAGATGATCATCCTGACGGCCGACATGATGGAGCTCAAGGCGAACCCGGACCGCGCCGCGAAGGGCACGGTCATCGAGGCGCGCCTCGACAAGGGCCGCGGCCCGGTCGCGACGGTGCTCGTGCAGAACGGCACGCTGCACGTCGGCGACATCGTCGTCGCGGGCACGACGGTCGGCCGCATCCGCGCGATGATGAACGAGCGCGGCGAGCGCGTGACGAGCGCGGGCCCGTCCGTGCCGGTCGAGGTCACCGGCCTCAACGAGGTGCCGGTCGGCGGCGATACGTTCAACGCCGTCTCCGACGAGCGCCTTGCGCGCGAGCTCGTCGAGCAGCGCCTCAACGAGAAGAAGGAAGAGATGTTCAACTCCCAGACGAAGGTCACGCTCGACAACCTGTTCGAGCAGATGAAGGTCGGCGAGATGAAGGAGCTCAAGATCATCGTCAAGGCCGACGTGCAGGGCTCCGTCGAGGCGGTGCGCCAGTCGCTCGAGAAGCTCTCGAACGACGAGGTACGCGTGCACGTCATCCACGGCGCGGTCGGCGCGATCAACGAGAGCGACGTCATGCTCGCCAACGCGTCGAACGCGATCATCGTCGGCTTCAACGTCCGCCCGGATTCGGTCGCGGAGGAAAACGCGAAGCGCGACGGCGTCGACATGCGCTTGTACCGCATCATTTACGACTGCATCGAGGAGATCGAGTCCGCGATGAAGGGCATGCTCGCGCCGAAGTACCGCGAGGTGTTCCTCGGCCGCGCCGAGTGCCGCGAGGTCTACAAGATCACGAACGTCGGCATGGTCATCGGCGGCCACGTCACCTCGGGCAAGATCGTCCGCGGCGCGCAGGTGCGCCTTGTGCGCGACGGCATCATCATCGCCGACGACAAGATCGCCTCGCTCCGCCGCTTCAAGGACGACGTGAAGGAGGTCGCAGACGGCTACGACTGCGGCATCACGCTCGAGCGCTTCAGCGACATCAAGCTCGGCGACGTCCTCGAGGCCTACGAGATGGAAGAGTACAGAGAATAAAAAACGAGAAAGTCGGTTTGACCGCGCCCCCAGCCGCGGGGCGCGGATTTTTTCGGAAAGGGGCGCCGCATCATGGATTTTGAACGGTATATCGAGCAGAATGAAGAGGAGGCGGCCGCGCTGCTGCGCACGCTCTGTGCGATCCCCGCGCCGAGCGGCCGCGAGGAAAGGCGCGCGGCGTTCTGCAGGGACTGGCTTACGGCGCACGGCGCAGAGGGCGTTTTCATCGACGAGGCGCTGAACGTCGTGTACCCGTACCGCGCGGCGCAGGCCGCGGACCTCGCGCTCTTCATGGCGCACACCGACACGGTTTTCCCCGATATGGAGCCGATGGCGCTGACCGAGCGGGACGGGAAGATGTTCTGCCCCGGCGTCGGCGACGACACGGCGAACGTCGCGCTGCTGCTCCTTGCGGCGGCGTACGTCGCGCAGGAAAAGCCTGAGACGGACGGCGGCCTTGTTTTCGCGCTGAATTCGTGCGAGGAGGGCCTCGGCAACCTCAAGGGCAGCCGGGCGCTCATGGCGCGCTACGGGGACAGGCTCCGCGCGGTCGTCTCGTTCGACGGCTACACCGAGGAGATCTGCGGCGTCGCGGTCGGCTCGCTGCGCTACCGCGTCACGGTGCGCACCGAGGGCGGGCACTCGTTCGCAAATTTCGGCAACCGCAACGCGATCGAGCGGCTGAGCGCCGTGATCCGGAAGCTGTACGCGTACCCGCTGCCGCAGAACGGCAGCCGCACGACGTTCAACGTCGGGCAGATCACGGGCGGCACCTCGGTGAACACAATCGCCCAGCAGGCCGAAATGCTCTACGAGTTCCGCTCGGACGACCGCGACAGCCTGCTCGACGCCCGGCGGTATTTTGAGTCGGTCATCGGCGCGTTCCGCGCGGAAGGGCTGGACGTCGAGACGGAGCTGCTCGGCGAGCGGCCCTGCGGGCGCCGCGACAACGCGGACCCGCGGCAGGCGGCGCTTCTGCAGCGCTGCGCCGAAGCCGTGCGGCGCCACGCGGGCATCGAGCCCGGCGTCTGCGCGATGTCGACGGACTGCAACATCCCGTTTTCGCTCGGCATTCCGGCCGCGGCCGTCGGCCTTTGCCGCGGCGGCGGCGCGCACACGCGTGAGGAGTGGATCGAGACCGAAAGCCTCAAGGCGGGGTTCCGCATCGCGGCGGAGCTGATCTCCGCCCATTTTACCGGAAAATAAAACGCGGCCGCCTGCGCAGGCGCGGGCCGGCCTGAAAGGAGTGCACACCATGCCAAGTCATAAGCTGGGCAGAACCACGGAGGACATCCGCCGGGAGATCTCGGCGATCCTGCGCGAGCTCAAGGACCCGCGCGTCAGCGGCGTGATGCTGAGCGTCGTGCGCGTGGAGGTCACGAACGATCTGTCGTACTGCACGGTCTACGTCAGCGCGATGGAGGGGATGGACGCGGCGAAAAACGCCGTGAAGGGCCTGAAGAGCGCGGCGGGCTTTGTCCGCCGGGAGCTCGGCGCGCGGCTCAAGCTGCGCCACGTGCCGGAGCTGATCTTCAAGGCGACGGATTCCATCGAATACGGCGCGAACATCGCGCGCATCCTGCACGACCTGGAGAAGGAGGAGCGGCAGGAGGAAACGGAAAACGAAAACTGACGGAAAGGACGGATGCAACATGGCGGATCTGGAAAGGGCGGCGGCGCTGCTGAAATCGTGGGATAAGATTCTGGTGCTGTCCCACCGCTCGCCGGACGGCGACACGCTCGGCTGCGCGTCGGCGCTGTGCCGCGCGCTCGCATCGCTGGGCAAATCGGTGCAGTTCCGCTGCGCCGACGCGGTGCCGGAGAAGTTCGGCTACCTGTTCCGCGGCATAGCTTTTGCGGAATTTGAGCCGGAGCGGATCGTTACGGTCGACGTGGCGGACAAGGCGCTGCTCGGCGCGCTTGAGCCGCTCGGCGAGCGCGCGGACCTCGCGATCGACCACCATGCGACGCACCGCCCCTTTGCAAGGGAAGCCTGGGTCGAAGGCGGCGCCGCGGCGGCGTGCCAGATGATCTGGAAGCTGATCCCGGCGCTCGGCGCCGAGATCACGCCGGCGATCGCGGACTGCCTGTACACGGGCGTCGCGACCGACACCGGCTGCTTCCGCTACGCGATCGCCACGCCGGAGACGTTCCGCATCGCGGCCGCGCTGATCGAAAGCGGCGCGCGGTCGGCGGAGATCAACCGCGTGATGTTCGACACGAAGAGCCGCACCGCGATCGCGCTTTTGAAGCGCGTGTACAGCGACATGGAGTTTTTCCACGGCGGGCGCTGCGCGGTGCTCTGCCTGACGCAGCGGCTGATCGACGAGACCGGCGCGCAGGAGAGCGACCTCGACGGCGTCTCGGCGACCGTGCGGCAGGTGGAGGGCGTTCTGCTCGGCCTGACGATCCGCGAGCGCGGCGAGAACGAGTACAAGATCTCCCTGCGCGCCGCGGAGCCGGCCAATGCGGCTGAAATCTGCGCGCAGTTCGGCGGCGGCGGGCACAAGGGCGCGGCGGGCTGCACGATCCACGCGCCGCTCGAAGCGGTCAAGGCACAGATCGTCGAGGCCTGCGGCCGCGCGCTCGAGGGGCTTGCGCCGTCCGGGCCGCTGCTCTGAGCGCCCGCAGGGGATTTCGGCAGAAACTGTTTTCGGAAGGAGGCCGCCGGATGGACGGCATCATTGTACTGGACAAGCCGCAGGACTTCACCTCGTTCGACGCGGTCGCGGTCGTGCGCGGGCTGACGCGCGAGCGGCGCATCGGGCACACCGGCACGCTGGATCCGATGGCGACCGGCGTCCTGCCGCTGCTGCTCGGCCGGGCGACCAAGGCGGCCGCGCTGCTGCCCGATACCGACAAGGCCTACGAGGCGGATTTCCGCTTCGGCGAGCGGCGCGATACCGGCGACGCGACCGGCAGGCTGCTCGCGCGGGACGAAACGCCGGTGGAACGGGCGGCGCTGGAAGCGGCGCTTCCGCGGTTTACGGGCGATATTTTACAGGTGCCGCCGATGTACTCGGCGGTCTCGGTCAACGGGCAGCGCCTCTATAAGCTCGCGCGGCAGGGCGTCGAGGTCGAGCGGGCGGCGCGCCCGGTCCACATCGCCGCGCTGTCGCTCGTGGAGTACGACGCGGCGCAGCGCGCGGGGCGCCTGGCCGTGACCTGCTCGAAGGGCACGTACATCCGCACGCTGATCGAGGACGTCGCGGCTTCGCTCGGCACCTGCGGCGTCATGACGGCGCTGCGGCGCACCGCGGCCTGCGGGTTCACGCTCGGCGACGCCGTTTCGCTGGACGCGCTCAAAGCGCTGCGGGAGACCGGCGACTTTTCGGGCGTGCTGCGCCCGGTGGAAAAGCTGTTCGCTTCGCTGCCGGCCGTGCACGTCACGCAGGCGCAGGGAAAACGGTACTTAAACGGCGGCGCGCTCGACGCGGCCCGCTGCCGGATGGAGGGCAGCCCGTGCGCGGGCGCGCAGGCTGCCGTTTACTGCGGCGATCGTTTTCTGGGAATCGCCGCGCTGCAGGACGGCGCGCTGCGCTACGTGAAATCGTTTGCCGATACGGTCGGCTGAGGCGGCGCACGCCGCCGGGAATGGGAAATTCGCATCAATTCGGAGGGATACCATGCGCGTGATTCGCGATACGGAGACAATCAGGGCGCAGCTTGCGGGCTGCGGAAAGACGGCGGTGGCGCTCGGCGCGTTCGACGGCCTGCACATCGGCCACCGCGCGGTGGTCCGCGCGGCTGCGGAAAGCGGCCTTACGCCGGTCGTGTTCACGTTTCGGGACAACCCCGCCGAGCACCTCGGCGGGAGCTGCCGCTACCTGACGACGATGGAGGAGCGGCTGCGCATCTTCGCCGCATGGGGCGTCGAAGCGGTTATTATGCCGGACTTTGCCGACGTAGCCGACTGGCCGGCGGAGCGCTTTCTGAACGTGCTGCGCTTCGGCCTTTCGGCTGAGGCGGTCGCCTGCGGCGCGGATTTCCGCTTCGGCAAATTCGCGGCGGGCGACGCGGCCTGGCTCGCGCGCGCCTGTGCGCAGCGCGGCGCAGCGCTGCACGTCGTCGATACGGTCTGCTACAAGGGCGAGCGGATCAGCGCGACGCGGATCCGCGGGGCGATCGAGCGCGGGGAGATGGAGGACGCCGCCGCGATGCTGGGCCGGCCCTTCGGCTTCGAGTTCGAGGTCGTGCACGGCAACCGCATCGGCCGCACGATCGGCACGCCGACGATCAACCAGCATTTTCCCGCGCACTTCATCCTGCCGCGCTTCGGCGTGTACGCTTCGCGCGTCTACATCGGCGGCAAGGCGTACTGCGGCGTGACGAACGTCGGCGTGAAGCCGACCGTCGGCTCCGACCGCGCGCTCTCCGAGACGTGGATCCCCGATTTTTCGGGCAACCTGTACGGCGAGACGCTGCGGCTCGAGCTGCTGGCTTTCATCCGCGACGAGAAGAAGTTCGCGAGCCTCGACGCGCTGAAGAAGGAGATCCGGCGCAACGAGAAGCAGGCGCGGAAGATCTTCGCCGCACGCCGCACGGAACAGTAAAAAACAGCCGCCGCGCTTTCAACTGCGCGGGCGGCTGTTCTTGGTTTTCGGAAGAAGATTTTTGCCGAAGGTCACTCGATATACTCGACGCAGCCGATCGCCTTGACGCCTGCGCCGACGTGGCAGGAGATGCTGATCGGCAGCTTGTACAGCTCGATCTTATTGTCGTCGAAGTATTTGCGGACGGCCTTGCGCCACTCGAGCCCGGCCTTGAGGTCGCCGGAATACGCGGTGAAGACGCGCACGGGCCGGCCTGCGAAGCGGGTGGCGAGGTCCTTTTCGGCGGCCTTCAGCATCGTCTTTTCGGCGGCGGCCATGCCGCGCACCTTGGCGAAGGCGTCGAGCTTCTCGCCCTGGATCTGCAGGACGGGCTTGAGGCCGAGCAGCGTCGCGAGCGCGGCGCCGGCCGGCGTCACGCGGCCGCTCTTCTTCAGCAGCTCCAGCGTGTTGACCGCGAGGTAGATGCTCGCGTTGAGGGCGGTCGCCTCGAGCTGCACGCAGATTTCGGCGGCGGTCAGGCCCTTGTCGATCAGCGTGAGCGCGTCGACCACCGATTCGCGCTGCGTGGCGGAGATGCGCTTGTTGTCGACGACGCAGACACGGCCGTTGTAGTCGGCGGCGAGCGCCTTGGCCGTGCCGCAGGAGCCGCTGAGCGCGGAGGACATCGGGATGTGCACGATCGAATCGTGCGTTTTCAGGATTTCGTCCCACAGGCCCGTGATCGACTCGGGCGAGGGCTGCGAGGTGGAGACGTCGGCGCCGCCGGCGAGCATTTCAAAAAACTGCTCGTAGGTGCAGGTGACGCCCTCGAAGTATTCCTTGCCGTCGACGATGAACGGCATCGGCAGGAGGTAAACGCCCAGCTTTTTGGCTTCCTCCCGGGTCATACTGCTGTTTGTATCGGTAACGACTGCGATTCGACTCATGGCAGTTCCGTCCTTTCTGTCCGTTGACGAAGCGCCCGGGCGGGCGCGGAAATTCATAATATTTATACTATACGGAAAACGGAAATCTGTCAATATACGACGGCCGGGATTTCGCAAAAAATTGCTTGCAAACCGGACGGATATGTGCTATACTGACGTAGTGCCCGCCCACGGATCAGGGATAAACCCTAAGGGAAGCGATTCCGCAGGGAAGTCACCGGCCCCGACCTGTGAGCGCGGAAATAATTTGTAAAGGTGGAAAACACAATGCTGAAGAGCGAAAAGACAGAAATCATCAAGAAGTATGCCCGCCATGAGGGCGACACCGGCTCTCCGGAGGTTCAGATCGCGGTTCTCACGAAGCGCATCAACGACCTCACCGAGCACCTGCGCGTGAACAAGAAGGATCACCACTCCCGCCGCGGCCTTCTGAAGATGGTCGGCCAGAGAAGAAACCTTCTCAACTACCTCACCAAGGTTGACATTGAGCGCTACAGAGCCATCATCGCTGAGCTCGGTATCCGCAAGTAATTTTTGTCTGTTTTCGGCTGCGCGGGGCCCGCGCAGCCGATTATAATATCTGCGGCATGCGGCCAGCAGGCTGGTTAGCAGTAAAAGAAGCGCACACGCGCTGCGCGCTCCTTTTATTGTTAAGCGGTTTGCCGGCGGTGTGCGTCCGACTTTTTAGGGGAAAGGAAAATACGCTATGTTCGAAAAATTCAGAGTGTTTGAAACAGAGTTCGCCGGCCGGCTGCTCAAGATCGAAACCGGCAAGATGGCGCAGCTCGCAAACGGCGAGTGTCTCGTCCGCTACGGCGAAACGGTCGTCCACGTCGCGGCGACGGCCTCGGCGAAGCCGCGCGACGGCATCGACTTCTTCCCGCTTTCCGTCGATTTCGAGGAAAAGCTCTACTCGGTCGGCAAGATCCCGGGCTCCTTTTTGAAGCGCGAGGGCCGTCCCTCGGAAAAGGCGATCCTGACCTGCCGCATGATCGACCGCCCGATCCGCCCGCTGTTCCCGAAGGACATGCGCAACGACGTTTCGATCGTCTGCACGGTCATGTCGGTCGACCCGGACTGCTCGCCGGAGATCGCGGCGCTCGTCGGCACGAGCATCGCGCTTTCCATTTCGGACATCCCGTGGGGCGGCCCGATCAGCGGCGTTTCCGTCGGCCTTGTCGAGGGCAAGTTCGTCATCAACCCGACGGCCGAGCAGCGCAAGGTCTCCGAGATGGCGGTCACGGTCGCGTCCACAAGCGAGCGCATCGCGATGATCGAGGCCGGCGCGAACGAGGTCTCCGATGAGGATATGTTCGACGGCATCATGGCCGGCCATGCGGAAAACCAGAAGATCATCGCGTTCATCAAGGGCATCCAGGCCGAAATCGGCAAGGAGAAGTTCTCCTACCCGTCGAACAAGCCGGAGCCGGAGATGTTCGAGGCGATCCGCGACTTCGCGGTGGAGGACGTGCGCGCCGCGCTCGACACCGACGACAAGACCGTGCGCGACGAGCGTTTGAAGCCCGTCTACGAGAAGGTGCACGAGCACTTTGACGAAATCTATCCCGAGCAGGCCGCGAAGATCGACGAGTGCATGTATCTCGTGCAGAAGTATGTCGTGCGCCGCTGGCTGCTCGACGAGCACAAGCGCGTCGACGGCAGAGGCATGGATGAGATCCGCCCGCTCGCGGCGGAGGTCGGCATCCTGCCCCGCGTGCACGGCTCCGGCATGTTCACGCGCGGCCAGACGCAGGTGCTGACCGTCGCGACGCTCGGCTCCACGCGCGACAACCAGCTTCTCGACGGCATCGACGAGGAGGAGACGAAGCGCTACATCCACCACTACAACTTCCCGTCCTACTCGGTCGGCGAGACGAAGCCCTCGAGAGGCCCGGGCCGCCGCGAAATCGGCCACGGCGCGCTGGCTGAGCGCGCGCTGCTGCCGGTCATCCCGTCGGTCGAGGAGTTCCCGTACACGATCCGCCTCGTTTCCGAGGTGCTCTCCTCGAACGGCTCCACCTCGCAGGGCTCGGTCTGCGGCTCCACGCTGGCGCTGATGGACGCCGGCGTGCCGATCAAGGCGCCGGTCGCCGGCATCTCCTGCGGCCTCATCACCGAGGGCGAGCGCTGGATGACGATGGTCGACATCCAGGGCCTTGAGGACTTCTTCGGCGACATGGACTTCAAGGTCGCCGGCACGAAGAAGGGCATCACCGCGATCCAGATGGACCTGAAGATCAAGGGCCTCACGCCGGAGATCATCAAGGAGGCGTTCGCGAAGACCCACAAGGCGAGAAACTACATCCTCGACGAGGTCATGCTGCCGGTCATCGCCGAGCCGCGTCCCGAGCTTTCGAAGTACGCGCCGAAGATGCTCTCGACGATCGTCCCGGTCGACAAGATCCGCGAGGTCATCGGCTCGGGCGGTAAGGTCATCCAGAAGATCTGCGCCGAGTGCGATGTCACGATCGACATCGAGGACGACGGCCACTGCTATGTGGCGGGCATCGACATCGAGAAGTGCCGCCGCGCGATGGACATCATCGACACGATCGTCAACGATCCGGAGCCGGGCTCCTACTACAGCGGCCGCGTCACGCGCATCATGGACTTCGGCGCGTTCGTGGAGATCGCCCCGGGCAAGGAGGGCCTTGTCCACATCTCCCACCTCGACATCAAGCGCACCGAGAACGTCACCGACGTCGTCAATGTCGGCGACATCATCAAGGTCAAGGTGCTCGAGATCGACGACAAGGGCCGCCTGAACCTCTCCCGCCGCGACGCGCTGATCGACCTCGACGGCGCCGTGCCGGAGAACACGCTCTCCGATAAGCCCCGCCGCGAGCGCAGCGACCGCCCGCGCGGAGACCGTCCGAGACGCGACAGAAGATAAATAAAGCAAAGCCTGTTCGTTTGCACGCGGACAGGCTTTTTCTTTTGTGCCGCACGGGCGGACAGGCGCGCCCCGCCCCGCCGCCGCGGCGGCTTTTTGCGCAAAAGCCCTTTTCTTTTTGCCGCAAACCCTGTATAATGGCCACAAAAGGAGTGGGGAGTATGTGGTACAGCAGAGAGGACCGGTCGGCGCCCGTTTTCACGGCGGCGCAGCATGCGGAAAGCCGGCACGGCGACGGAGAACGGCGCAGGCTGCCGGCGCTCTGCATCCTCTTTTATATGGGCGGCGTGATCGCGCCGCTGGTCGAGCAGGGGGCGGTCTGCGTGATGGAGAAGCTGCCCCGTTTCCTTGGGGGAACGCCGGTCTATCAGCTGCCCGACGCGCCGGTCTGCTTTCTCGACGGCGGGCGCGGCGCGCCGCAGGCCGCGGACACGCTTGAAACGCTTTATGCACTGGGCGTGCGGCAGGTTCTCACCGCCGGCATGTGCGGGGCGTTTTCCGAACAGGCCGGGGTGGGGGACAGGATCCTGCCGGACAAGGCGTTTATCGAGGAGGGGACGAGCCTGCACTATGCGGAGCCCCGCCTGTTTTCCACACCGTCCGGCGCATTTCTTGAAAAGGTGCGGCGGTGGTTTCCGGAGGGAAAGTGCCTGCCGGTCGTTTCGACGGACGCCGTATTCCGCCAGACGTACGAAAAGGAGGCGCTCTGGCGGCGCCGCGGCGCAGTCGGCGTCGATATGGAGACGTCGGCGCTGTTCACGGTGGCCGAGTACCTCGGCGTCGAGAT
>HHCFR02800__coassemble_1551_pt1 | contig 19549 bp, 17 predicted proteins | sample HHCFR02800__metabat2_low_PE_068 | metagenome-assembled genome bin HHCFR02800
CCGGCGCGGTGCAGCTTGCCGTTGCGCATCAGGACGATCGGCTTGCCCGCAAGCCACGCACGCGCGCGCAGCGATTTGTTCGTCGCCGCCGAAATCGCGACCGCGACGAGCGCGTAGATCGCCATGGCCAGTGCGCAGCCCCACGGGTCCTTGTCGATGTCGGTCGCCATCTCGGCCGCGATCGACCCGATCGTGATCCCGACGATGTAGTCGAACAGATTGAGCTGGGCAATCTGCTTATTGCCCATGAGCTTGGTCAGCAGAAACAGAAAGACGATGGACACAAGCGTGACCAGAATAACCTTCAGCACGGCGTTTCCCCCTTACCACAGTTTCCCTTTAGTCTGCGCGCTTTTTGCCGGATCATCCCCTGCCCCGCATTCAAATTTTAAGCGCCGCAGAAAAAATTTTCTCCGGGCCTGTCAGCTTTGCCGTTCGGCCGCGCGTCTATAAGGGTGAAAGACAAAAAAACACCGCGCGGCGCCGATGCAGGCGCTTCCCGCGCGGCTACTGCTCCCTGTCAATTCCGGTCAGGGCTATATCCAGATCCTCGCGATGGAGCCGGAATAAAGCCCCGGCGTTTTCCGGCCGGATAAACGAAAGCTGAAAAAAGGAGAGCGGACGCCCTGCGGCGTCCGCTCCTTCGCTTTTATACAGGCCTTATTCCTTCGGCGTCAGGTCAAAATCCTCCGGCAGCAGCGTTTCGAGATTCTGCTGCGTCAGGGCGGAGACGTCGCCGGCCGTGAGGCGGCGCGACTGGTTGAGGATCGCGTCCTCGACGAGGTTCCGCGCCATGCGCCCGTTGCCGGCCGTGCGCGCGTCCGCGGCCTGACGCGCCGCAAAATACGCCGTAAGCGGCGCATCGCAGGCTGCGTCGAGCACGTAGCCCTTGTTCTCGACTGTGATGCGCGTGATGCGCAGCAGCTCCTCCGCCGTGTAGTCCGGGAACTCGATGATGTTCGGGAAGCGCGATTTCAGGCCGGAATTCGCCGTGAGGAATTCCTCCATCTCCCGAGAGTAGCCCGCGAGGATGACGATCAGGTTCTGGCGGTTGTCCTCCATGCCCTTGACGATCGTGTCGATCGCCTCGAGGCCGAAGCTGTCGTCGGCGCCGCGGTACAGCGCGTACGCCTCGTCGATGAACAGCACGCCGCCGATCGCCGAGCGGATCACCTGCTGCGTCAGCGGCGCGGTGTGGCCGACGTACTTGCCGACGAGGTCGGCGCGCGTGACCTCGACGAGCTGCCCGCCCGTCAGCACGCCCATCGCCTTCAGGTAGCGCGAGACGAGCCGCGCGATCGTCGTCTTGCCGGTGCCGGGGTTACCCGTGAAGATCATGTGCATCGCGGGCACGTCGGCTTTCATGCCGCGGCTCTCGCGCAGCCGCTGGATGACGTAGTTCTGCTCCAGCGAGAGCACGTAGTCCTTGACCTCCCGCAGCCCGACGATGCGGTCCATCTCCGCCTTGACGGCCTCGACGGCCGCCTGGTTCACGGTCTGCTTTTCCTCGCCCACCGTGACGGTGAAATCCGGGAAGACGAACGCGAGCGCGCCGTCCTGCACGCGCACGGCGCCCGAAAGCGCGCCGACGCCGCGGCGGAGCTTCTCCTCGCTCAAAAGCCGGAAGCAGCGCTCCGCAAGCCGGTCGATGCTCTCGACGCCGTCCTTGCGGCTGAACTGCGCCGCGAGGTAGTCGGCCGCGTCGTCGCCGAACGAAACCGTGAACTGCAGCCGCTCCGCCGCGCGCGCCGCAAGCGCCTCCATCGCGAGCCGGCCGATTTTCCGCAGGCTCTCCGGCGTGAAATCCTCGGTGCGGCAGAAATCCGTGACCGCCGAAAGGAACGGCGCGCCGAAGGCGTCGGCGAACGCCGCCTCGTCCCGGTCGGTGATGAAGACGAAATACTGCCCGGCCGCACGGAGCTCGCTGACGGCGTTCGGCACAAGCGCGGTGCCGACGTCAATCAGCATGCCCTTCTGCAGCGCGTAGCGTGTCGTGAGCTTCAGCGTGCCCGTCTCGCAAAGCGCCGCGAGCATCGGCAGCAGCGACTTGTGGCAGCGCTCGAAATTTTCGAAAAGCACCACGTCGTCGCCCGACTGCAGCGCCGAAAACAGGTCCTGCGTCAGCAGGCGGCCGTCCTCCGCGTTCGGGTAAAGCGCGAGATCCACGCGGGCGATTTTCCCGTTTTTGAGCGCGCCACCCTGCGCGAGCGACGACGCGGTGACGGACAGCGCGCTGTGCCGCCCCGTGCCCTCGCGGCCCGAGATCACGACGACCGCGGCGGGCCTGCCCTCCGGCGTGCCGGTGATGCCGGGGCGCTTGAAGGCCGTGAACAGGCTGTTCAGGAACGCGTCCTGCCCGATGACCGTATCGCCCGCCGCCTCGCGCGCTTCGCGGAACAGCACGGCGGTATCCTTCGGCGGCTCCTCCGCCGCGCCCTTGGCTGTCGGCTTCGCCGCAGACGGCGCCGGCGCCTCTTCTTTCACTTCTTCCGCCGTCTCCGCCGCGGATGCGCCGTCGTTTTCGAGCAGGCGTCGCATTTCGGCCATGCTGCGCTGCGCCTCGTCGTTGATGCGCTCCAGATCGCTGATCTGCCGGTCGAGCCCGCGGTGCATCCCCCTGTCCGTCTCTTCTATTCTTTTCAGGAATTCCTCGGCCTCCTGCGCCGCGCGGCTGCGGGCGCCGCTGCCGGCATTCAGCTTTCCGCCGGAAAACAGGGAATTCAGAATGCTGTCAATGTCGTTTTTCATGCGTTTATCCCTCGATCGCCCGGACGACCGCGCCGACCAGCGCGCTGTCCGTCACCTTGTATTCGTCCTCCGGCACGCCCTTGCCGTCGATCTTGCCGCCGAAGAAGATCTCCGGGTTGCCGCGGACGCTCGTGTCGTGCCGCAACGACCGCGCCGAGGCGTGCACGCTGCTTACGCCCGTCTCCTCGATGAAGCCGCGGACGTTCCCGGCGTTGATGCCGCCGCCGGGCAGAATGTCGATGCGCCCCGCCGCATGCGCGCGCATCTGCCGGATCGTCTCCGCGCCGGCCGGAGCGCTCGCCCGCTGGCCGCTCGTCAGCACACGCGTCACATTGAGCGCGATCAGCGTATCGAGCGCCGCAAAGACGTCCGGCACGACGTCAATCGCGCGGTGGAAAACCGTCTCGATCTCCGGCTTCTCCGCCCGGATGCGGCAGAGGAAGTCCGCGCAGCGCGCTTCATCCACCGTGCCGTCCGGCTTCAGGAAGCCGAACACGACGCCGTCCGCACCGGCGCGGATCAGCGCGAGCGCGTCGCGGCAGATCGCGTCGTAGTCGAAATCCGTGTAGCAGAAGCCGCCCTCGCGCGGGCGCACCATGCACATGACGGGGAGCTTCACCTGCGCCTTCACGGCCTCCAGCGTGCCGATGCTCGGCGTGAGGCCGCCGAGAAACAGCGCGGAATTCAGCTCGATGCGGTCCGCGCCTCCCCTTTCCGCCTGCACGGCGTCCTCCGTGCAGGCGCAGCAGACTTCAAACAGAATCTTCTTTTTCATGCTCCGATTTCCTTTCCCTGTATTTTCAGTCGAACGGGCGCCCGGCGTCTCGCCTTTTCGAACGACGGCGCGGTTCACGCGGCGCCCGTGTTTTGTTCATTTTGCGTCTTTACTTTCTCTAAAAAATGATTATAATATCCTTTGGCTTTAAAATAAAGCAAAAATCTGTAAATAGGAAGAGATTGGTGATTTTTCATGCTGGATACGGCTCTTTTGACAGAAGAATACCGCGGCGGCCTGCTGGACCTGACGCACTACGGCTACATCAGCGTCGTCGATGAAAACGGCAGGGTCGTGTACGCGGCCGGCAACCCGGAGGCGGTCGTCTACTACCGCTCCGCCTCGAAGCCCGTGCAGGCGCTGCCGGTCATCGCGTACCGCCTCGACGAGAAGTACGGCTTTACCGACGAGGAAACCGTGCTCTTCTCCGGCTCGCATCTCGGCGAATCCTTCCACATCGACGCGCTCAGGTCGATCATGCGCAAGGCCGACCTCGACCCGGAGGACCTCATCATGAAGCCGACCGTGCCCGGCTCGGTCCAGGCGAACGAGGACCGCATCCGCGCGGGGCTGCCGAAGTCGAAGCTCTACCACAACTGCAGCGGCAAGCACGCGGCGCTGATGCTGATCCAGCGCGAGATGGGCGGCGACGTGAAGGACTACTGGAAGGTCGGCTCCGCAGGCCAGAACGAGGTGCTGCGCACGATGAGCGCGCTCTCCGAGTACCCGGAGGAAAAGGTCGTCATCGGCGTCGACGGCTGCGGCGTGCCGGTTTTCGCCTACCCGATGAAGAACATCGCGATCGCCTATAAGAACCTCGCCTGCGTCGACACGATCCGCGACGACACGCTGCGCGAGGCCGCGCGGCGCTACGTGCCCCGCATCCACGAGTACCCGCACATGATGCGCGGCACCGGCTACCTCTGCTCGCTCATCAACCACGACGCGAACATCGTCGCAAAGGGCGGCGCAAACGGCGTTTACGGCATCGGCCTGAAGAAGGAGCGCCTCGGCATCTCCTTCAAGATCAAGGACGGCACCGAAGCGGTCTGGCCGCTGATCATCCGCGAGATCTTCCGCCAGATCGGCTACTACAACGCCGAAACCGACGCGATGCTGCAGAGCCTGAACAGCGGCGTCACCGTGAACGACAACGACACGCCGGTCGGCGAGGTCAAGGCCGTTTTCAAGCTCGAAAAATACGCATAAGCGCAGCAGCCGCAGCGGCTGCCGCCGTCACAGCATGGAAGCCAGAGTCTCCGCATCGATTTGTCCCGGTGCGGAGGCTTTTCCTTTGCTCGCAAACGTCATGACCGAACCGAACGCGCCGCCGCGCACGCGCGTCAGCTTGCCGAGCTCGCCCATCGAGATGCCGATGAGCGGCCCGCAGAACGCAGTGGATTCATTCATCGCCGCCAGCATCACCATCACATCGCGCTCATTCTGCGGCATCACGGCGATCTTCGGCAGGTCTCCCCCGAGCGCCTCCATCTGCCTGTAGCGCTCCACAAGCACGTCGCGCGGCGGGGTCTTTTCAAAGTCGTGACTGGAAAGCACGAGCACCGCCCCCCGCGCGTGCAGCGCGTCGATCGCCTGCTTTGCGCGCGCTTCGTGCGCGAGGCACAGCGCAAGCTCCAGGTCGAGCATCGGCACGCCGAGCGCGCCGAGCGCTTCGTTCAGCGCGAAATAGGCGGCGGGGTCGATCTCCCGCTCGCCGCCCTCCGCCTTCGTGCGGAACGTGCACAGCAGCGGCAGCTCCCCGGCGGCCTCGAGCACGGCGGGCGCCGCTGTCAGGATGTCCTCCGTGAAATAGTCGAGCCGCCACTCGATGAGGTCGGCCGGCGTCCCGCGGATCTCCCGGACCGCTTCGACCGCCGCCGCGCGCGTTTGTGCGCAGACGGGCACGCAGATCTTCATTTTTCCGATGCCGAATACCAAATCATTTACAACTACCTGCCGCACAGCTTTCGCTCCCTTTTTATCAACTTGTACACAGTATAGACAATTTAAGCACAAAAGTCAAAACAAAAAGTATTTGTATCTTGTAACAGACTTCTAAATCTGCTATGATGATTTTGTAACCGCGTGACCCCTTTTTCCTACTTATAAAATGAAAGGAGTTGGCCTTATGACCCGTTTACAAAACTCTTTATTCGCTTTTCTTTTGTGCATCATTCTGCTTTTCACCGCCTGCCAAAGCTCACCGGCATCCTCGGGCGGCGTAGATGAACCGCAAAGCACCGCATCAGAACCGAGCGCTGCCGAGACCGCAACGCTCACTGCGCGCATTGTCGATATTTCGGGCAACCTGCTTTTGCTCGCCGGAGAAGACGACGGCGTATACCGCTGCGCAAAGCCGGAGGACGCGCCGAATGACCTCATCCCCGGCATGATGGTGGACGTCACCTACGGCGGATATATCAAAGCCATTTACCCGAGCGAGCCCGATAACGTGCAGAGGATTACCGTGCGTGAAGGCGAAACGGATGGGCGGTGCGCGCTGTATTTGTCCGTGCTGCAGAAATTATTCAACACGGACGAAACGCTGCAAAGCGACACCGAATATGTCTCCGTTGACCTGACCGAGACGCCGCTTACGAAAAGTGAGATACAGGCGATCGCATGGCGGTTCGGCGAGCTTACCGAGCGCCGCCCGCTCACGTTCACGTTTAAGGAGCTGCAAGACGAGGGCTACTTAGAAACGGACGAGCTTTTGTGGGAAGACGGCTGCTTATTTAAGATCACGGAGAAAAACGATGAAAACGGCACACTGACGTTTGACGCCGAAAAATGGCGTGCCGGGGACGGTGCCTCCTACTTTTTAGACTGCACCGCAAAGCAAAATAAAGACGGCACCTATGCCGATTTTGAGATTGGCGCATTTGCTGCCGCATAAAGTTATCATCAAAGAGGGAATCAACATGTTGAAAAGTCAGGAAATCCGCAAAATCGCGCCGGAAATGGACCCGCTGCGCATGGGCATGGGCTGGAAGGCCGAGGATCTCGGAAAACCGCAGATCCTCATTGAAAGCACCTACGGACAGAGCCACCCGGGCTCCGCGCACCTTCTGGGTCTCGCGCAGAAGGCGCAGGCCGGCGCCGACAGCGCGGGCGGCAAGGCCGCGCTCTATTTCGCGACCGACATCTGCGACGGCATGGCGCAGGGCCACGACGGCATCAACTACTCGCTGCCCTCGCGCGACATCATCGCCGACCTCGTCGAGATCCACGCAAACGCGACGACGTTCGACGGCGGCGTGTTCCTCGCAAGCTGCGACAAATCCGTGCCGGCGCTTCTGATGGCGATCGGGCGCATCAACATCCCGGCCGTGTTCGTCACGGGCGGCGTCATGGAGGCGGGCCCCGACCTCCTGACGCTCGAGCAGATCGGCAAATACAGCGCGATGTTCCAGCGCGGCGAAATCACCGAAGAGCAGTTCACCTACTACAAGCACAACGCCTGCCCCTCCTGCGGCGCGTGCTCCTTCATGGGCACGGCCTCGACGATGCAGATCATGGCGGAGTCGCTCGGCCTGATGCTGCCCGGCTCCGCGCTGATGCCGGCGACCTGCGCCGACCTCGGCGACGTGGCGGTGGAGGCCGGCAAAGCGGCCGTTGCGCTGGCCGAAAAGGGCATCCGCGCCTCCGACATCGTGACGCAGAAATCCTTTGAGAACGCGATCATGGTGCACGCGGCGATCTCCGGCTCGACCAACACGCTGATGCACCTGCCCGCCATCGCGCACGAATTCGGCATCGAACTCGACGCCGACGCGTTCGACCGCCTGCACCGCGGCGCGCATTACCTGCTGAACATCCGCCCCGCCGGCGAATGGCCCGCCCAGTACTTCTACTATGCGGGCGGCGTGCCGCGCATCATGGAGGAGATCCGCAGCATGCTCCACCTCGACGTGCTGACCGTGACCGGCAAAACGCTCGGCGAGAATCTCGACGCGCTGAAGGCGAGCGGCTACTACGAAAAGTGCGACGGCTACCTGCGCAAAACCGGCCTCAAGCGCACCGACGTGATCCGCAGCTTCGACGACCCGATCGGCACAAACGGCGCGATCGCGATCCTGCGCGGCAACATCGCCCCGGACGGCGCGGTCGTCAAGCACACCGCCGTGCCGAAGGAAATGCACAAGGCGCTGCTCCGCGCCCGCCCGTTCAATTCCGAGGAGGCGGCGATCGACGCGATCCTCACCCACAAGATCCAGCCCGGCGACGCGGTCATCATCCGCTACGAGGGCCCGCGCGGCAGCGGCATGCCCGAGATGTTCTACACGACCGAGGCGATCTCGAGCGACCCGGCGCTTGCCGCCAGCATTGCGCTGCTGACCGACGGGCGCTTCTCCGGCGCGAGCCGCGGCCCGGCCATCGGCCACATCTCGCCCGAAGCCGCCGAAGGCGGCCCGATTGCGCTCGTCGAGGAGGGCGACCTGATCGAGATCGACATCGAAAAGCGCGTTCTGCGCGTCTGCGGCATCCACGGCACGCCGATGGACGAAGCGGAGATCGCGCGCGTTTTCGCCGAACGGCGCAAGGTGCTTCCGCCGTTTCAGAGCCGCTACACGCGCGGCGTGCTGAAACGGTTCACACAATCCGCACAGTCGCCGATGAAGGGCGGCTACATGGACTGACGCACCCCAGCGGCGCGGATGCAGGACGATCCCCCTGCATCCGCGCTTTTTGCATTCCCGCAAAACGCCCGTGTGTGCGCTGCCGTCCGTCCCCGCTTCCCGATACGGCGGCGAAAAGCGAAATGTATAAAAACAAAATCCGGAAAAATCGTCGCCGCGCGCCGGTTCATCCGTCCACTTCCTCGGAAATAGCCATGTATATATGTATAAATATACAGTTTTTTGTCGGATTTATCAATTGATCCCCCGGCCGTTTCGGAGTAAAATGGTGATACTGTGAAAAACAGATGAAGGAAGGATTGTAGAACAATGAAAGCCAAAAAGATTCTCGCCGCCGTGCTGGCGGGCGCGCTCGCGCTCTGCGCGACGGCCTGCAGCGGCGGGGAAACCAAGAAAATCGAGAGCCCTGCGGATTTTGAAGGGGCAAAAATCTCGGTGCAGACCGCGACCACCGCGCACGACAGCCTGCAGGAGATGCAGGAGCAGGGCGTGAACGTGGAGATCCTCCCCTACGAGAAGGTCACGCAGTGCTTTGACGACCTCGAGCTCGGCCGCTGCGACGCCGTGTACGTGGACAGCGTCGTCGCCGCCTACTACCTGACCGGCGAAGAGGACAAGTTCCAGAGCGTGTGGCGCAGCGAGGAGGGCGAGCCGATGGGCATCTGCCTGAAGAAGGGCAACACCGGCATGCTCGAGCTCGTGGAGTCCGCCATCGACATGCTGTACTACAACGGCAAGATGGGCGAGATCGCGACGAAGCACTTCGGTTCCGATGTGACCGAGGGCGTGCGCACCGTCACCGAGGAGCCGACGCTCGACCTTTCGAAGCTCTCGACCGTTGAGGACGGCAAGCTGATCATCGGCTTTGAAGCCGGCTACCCGCCGATGGAGTACACCGACGACTCCGGCCTTGAGTTCATCGGCTTCGACGTCGACCTCGCCAAGGAGCTCGGCTCCATGTTCGGCCTTGAGGTGGAATTCGTCAACACGACGTTCGACGGCATCTTCGCCGGCCTCGACAAGGGCCAGTACGACATGATCATCGCGGCGGTGTCCATCACGCCGGAGCGCCAGGAAGCCTACGAGATGACCGAGCCGTACATCTCGAACCAGCTCGTCATCGTCACAAAGAAGTAAGTTTCAGGAAAAACGGGTTCAGAGACTCTGCGCGCAGGGTCTCTGAATTGATATGGAGGAAATGAATACGCCATGATGGATGCAATCAACAAAATCATCGGCTGGATGCCCGCGCTGCTCCAGTCCACCGGCACGACGCTTTCACTTTCCGTGCTCTCCGTCGCCGCCGCGCTCGTTTTCAGCGTCTTCCTTGCGCTCGGCAAGATCTCCCGCAATGCGGTGGTCAGCGCCGTCTGCCGCGCCTACATCTTTTTCTTCCGCGGCACGCCGCTTCTGATGCAGCTCTTTTTCATCTACTACACGCTGCCGCAGCTCGTTCCGGCGCTCAACATCCAGAGCCGCTTCTTCGCGGCGTGGCTGGCCTTCACGCTGAACGTCGCGGCCTATCTCGCCGAGATCATCCGCGCCGCGATCGAATCGATCGACAAGGGCCAGATGGAGGCCTCCCGCGCGCTCGGCCTCACGCACAGCCAGGCCATGCGGCTCGTCATCATCCCGCAGGCGTACCGCCGCATGATCCCGCCGATCTGCAACGAATTCGTCATGGTGCTGAAGGACACCTCGCTCGTCTCGATCATCGCGCTGACCGACCTGACCTACCAGACCAAGATCATCGCCTCGAACAAGGCGAGCGCGCTCGTCTACATCCCGGCCATGATCATCTACCTGATCATCACCGGCGTCTTCACCTTTATCTTCAACCGCCTCGAAAAGCGCCTGTCGATCTACGAATAAGGGGGAACAGATATGTCGATCATCAAAACCGAAAACATCTGCAAATCCTTCGGCTCTGTCGAGGTGCTGAAAAACGTGAGCCTGACCGTTGAGCCCGGCGAGGTCGTCGTCATCATCGGCCCGTCCGGCGCCGGAAAATCGACCTTTCTGCGCTCGCTGAACCGCCTGGAAAAAACAACGAGCGGCAAGATCTGGATCGACGACAAGCTGGTCGAGGACCGCGTGAACGGGCACAATCAGGTCAAGATGCACCAGAAGGAGCGCGCCGCCATTCTGCTGGAAATGGGCATGGTATTCCAGCGCTTCAATCTTTTCCCGCACAAGACGGCGCTGCAGAACGTGATGCTCGCGCCGATGACCGTCAAGCACGTGCCGGAAAAGGACGCGCGCGAGAAGGCGGTCAAGCTGCTGGAGCAGGTCGGCCTCGGCGATAAGCTCGACGCCTACCCGGCGAAGCTCTCCGGCGGCCAGCAGCAGCGCGTGGCCATCGCCCGCGCGCTCGCCATGGAGCCGAAGATCATGCTGTTCGACGAGCCGACGAGCGCGCTCGACCCCGAGCTGGTCGGCGACGTGCTCGCCGTCATGAAAAAGCTCGCGGAGGACGGCATGACGATGCTCGTCGTCACGCACGAGATGGGCTTTGCCCGCGAGGTCGCCGACCGCGTCGTCTTCATGTACGACGGCGTCGTGCTCGAGGAAGGGACGCCGCAGGAGATCTTCACCGCGCCGAAGCACGAGCGCACGCGCCAGTTCCTGCAGAGCGTACTGTGAGGCGCGCCATGGCAGCGGAATATTCAAAGTGCGAGGACTGCATGTATTACGAGTACGACCAGGAATACGGCGTCTACGCCTGCATCATGGACCTCGACGAGGACGAGACCGCCCGGTTCATCGGCGGCACCTTTTCGGACTGTCCGTACTACCGCCCCGGCGACGAATACACGATCGTCCGCAGGCAGATGTAAAACCGAGCCTCCCCGCCCATGGGGAGGCCTTTCTTTATCCCGGCTTTTATGCCTTGAAAGCCTGTAAAAAAAGTGTTATGATAGTAAAAACAGCTTTGCACTGTAAAGGACTGAACCGCCATGAAAATTTCGACAAAAGGGCGCTATGCGCTGCGCATGCTGCTCGACCTCGCGCAGAATCAGGGCGACGGCTTTGTCGCCCTCAAGGACGTCGCCGAGCGGCAGAACGTCTCCAAAAAATACCTCGAACAGATCGTTCCGATGCTGAACAAGGCGGGCATTCTGGCCGCGAGCCGCGGCTTTCAGGGCGGCTACCGGCTGGCGCAGGCGCCGGACCGGTGCACGGTCGGCGCCGTCCTGCGCGTCACGGAGGGCAGCATCGCGCCGGTCGCCTGCCTGGACCGGGACCCCGCGCTTTGCAGCCGCAGCGAGGACTGCATCACGCTGCCGGTGTGGCAGGGCCTGCGCCGCGTCATCGACGAATACCTCGACGGCATCACCCTGCAGGATATCCTTGACGGCAGCCTCGCCGGATCTTTTGACGGCTGCCGGCCCGCGTCCGGCGCCTGAAGCCCCGGGGGACGCGCTTTTTCCCCCGAAACGTCTTGACTTACGCCGTGCGTTATGATAAGATTACAAGGTAGAATAGTACTTACGATCGGAGGATAATCGATATGGAACGCATTAAGACTCTGGAAACCCGCAATCTGTGCGAGAGCGCGAAGAACGGCGGCTGCGGCGAATGCCAGACATCCTGCCAGTCCGCTTGCAAGACGAGCTGCGGCATCGCAAACCAGCAGTGCGAGAACAAGGAAACGAAGTAATTTCTTTCCGCTTTTACAGTCCAGTACAGATCGCGCTCCTGTGGGGCGCCGAGAATGCCGCCTTCTGGCGGCATTTTTCATGTACGGAAACCGGAATACGAAAGGATTTTTCAGAATGATACATCGCTACAAACTCGGCGGGCTCAACATCGTGCTGGACGTCTGTTCCGGCTCGGTGCACGTTGTGGACGAGGTCGCCTACGACATCATCGGCATGTATGAGACGAGCTCGCGCGCGGAGATCTGCGCCGCGATGCTCGAGAAATACGGCGACCGCGAGGACGTGACCGAGCAGGACATCCTCGAATGCTGCGACCAGATCGAGCAGCTCAAAGCGGACGGCAAGCTCTTCGCGCCGGACACCTTTGAGCCGATCGCCGGCGCGCTCAAGCAGAAGAGCGCGAACGTCGTCAAGGCGCTGTGCCTGCACGTGGCGCACACCTGCAACCTCAACTGCGCCTACTGCTTCGCGAGCCAGGGCAAGTACCACGGCGACCGCGCCATCATGTCGTTCGAGGTCGGCCGCCAGGCGCTCGACTTTCTGATCGAGCATTCGGGCAGCCGCCGCAATCTGGAGGTCGATTTCTTCGGCGGCGAGCCGCTGATGAACTTCGACGTCGTCAAGCAGCTCGTCGCCTACGCGCGCAGCCGCGAAAAGGAATGCAACAAGAATTTCCGCTTCACGCTGACGACGAACGGCGTGCTGATCGACGACGACGTGATCGACTTTGCAAACCGCGAGATGAGCAACGTCGTGCTGAGCCTCGACGGGCGCCGTGAAATCCACGACCGCTACCGCGTCGACTACGCGGGCAACGGCAGCTGGGACAAGATCGTGCCGAAGTTCCAGAAGCTCGTCGCGGCGCGCGGCGGCAGGAACTACTACATGCGCGGCACCTTCACGCACGCAAACCCGGATTTTCTGAAGGACATCCAGCAGATGCTCGACCTCGGCTTTACGGAGCTGAGCATGGAGCCGGTCGTCTGCGCGCCCGGCGACCCCGCGGCGCTGACCGAATCCGACCTTGAAATCGTCAAGGATCAGTACGAGCAGCTTGCGGCGCTGATGCTCGAGCGCCGCCGCGAAGGCCGTCCCTTCACCTTCTACCACTACATGATCGATTTGACCGGCGGCCCGTGCATCTACAAGCGCATTTCGGGCTGCGGCTCCGGCACCGAATACATGGCGGTCACCCCGTGGGGCGACCTCTACCCCTGCCACCAGTTCGTCGGCGAGGAGAAGTTCAAGCTCGGCGACGTCTGGACCGGCGTGACGAACGCGGAAACGCAGGCGGAATTTGCGGCCTGCAACGTCTACGCGCACGAGGAGTGCCGCGACTGCTGGGCGCGCCTCTACTGCTCCGGCGGCTGTGCGGCGAACGCCTACCACGCAACCGGCTCGGTGCGCGGCGTGTACGGCGCGGGCTGCGAGCTCTTCAAAAAGCGCATGGAGTGCGCGATCATGCTCGAGGCCTCGAAGTCCCTCGAAAACGCATGATGGAAACGCCGATCTGCGATTTTGTGCGCGGCTACTGCGCGCGGGACACGCTGCGCCTGCACATGCCCGGCCACAAGGGCCGCGCGCTGCTCGGCATGGAAGCGCTCGACATCACGGAGTTTGACGGCGCCGACGAGCTGTACCAGGCCGAGGGCATCATCCGGCAGAGCGAGGAAAACGCCGCGCGCCTGTTCGGCGCGGCGCGCACGCTGTACTCCGCGGAGGGCTCCTCGCTGTGCATCCGCGCCATGCTGTACCTCGCGCGTTTGCACGCCGGGGAAAACGGCCTGCGGCCGGTCGTCGCCGCCGGGCGCAACGCGCACAAGGTCTTTCTGACCGCCGCCGCGCTGACCGGTCTGGACGTCGACTGGCTCTACCCCGAGAACCCGGAAAGCCTGATCGCCTGCACGGTCGAGCCCGCGATGCTCGAGGAGTACCTTGCGACGCACGAGCGGCCCGCGGCCGTCTATATCACAAGCCCGGATTACCTCGGCAACCTCGCCGACGTCGGCGCGCTCTCGGCCGTCTGCCGGCGTCACGGCGTGCTGCTGCTCGTCGACAACGCGCACGGCGCCTACCTGCGTTTCCTGCCCGAGCCGTGCCACCCGCTCGACCTCGGCGCCGACATCTGCTGCGATTCGGCGCACAAGACGCTGCCCGCGCTGACCGGCGCCGCTTACCTCCACTTTTCGAAAAACGCCCCGGCCGCGCTGCTCGAGCAGGCCGAAAACGCGCTGTCCGTCTTCGCTTCGACGAGCCCGTCCTACCTCATACTACAGTCGCTCGACGCGGTCAACCGCTATCTGGACGACGGCTACCGGGCGCGGCTTTGTGAGACGGTTCGGCGCACGGACGCGCTCAAGGCGCGGCTTGCGGCGCACGGCTTCGAGATCCGCGGCACAGAGCGGACCAAGCTGACGCTCGCGCCGAAGTCCTTCGGCTATACCGGCGACGCGCTCGCCGAGCGGCTGCTCGCGGCCGACATCTTCTTTGAATTCCACGACCCCGATTACCTCGTCGCGATGTTTACGCCGGAGACAGACCCGGCCGATTTCGACCGGCTGGAGCGCGCGCTCTGTGACGTCGAGCGGCAGGCCCCGATCCCGGACATGCCGCCGCTGCCGGGCCGCCCCGCGCGCGTCTGCGCGCCGCGCACCGCCCTCTTTTCCCCCGCCGCGCTGCTGCCGGTGGAAAACTGCGTCGGCCGCGTGCTTGCCGCCGCCAACGTCGGCTGCCCGCCGGCGGTCCCGATTGTCGCATGCGGCGAGCGGATTGACGAAAGCGCATTGCGCTGCTTCCGCTACTACGGCATTAAAACGTGCTCTGTGATGAAGGAACGCCCCTGAAGACAAAACAACGCCGCAGGAACCTGAACCGCTGTATGCGGTCGGGCGCCTGCGGCGCTTTTTATGCTGCGGGCCGCGTGGCACCGCCGCACAGCCGTTTTCCGTCCTTAAATCTTGATTTTCAGCCACTTGCCCTGCTTCATGCGGATGTAGCCGAGCAGGAAGCGCATGAACTGGTCGCCGACGAGGCCCATCCAGACGCCGAACAGGCCGAGGCCGAGCGGGTAGCAGAGCAACCAGCTCAGGCCCGGGCGGATGAACGTCACGCTGATCAGCGAGGCCAACGCCGTATACTTTGTGTCGCCGGCGCCGCGCAGGCAGCCGAAGAACACGACCTGCGAAATCTGCATGTAGATGACGAAGCACAGGATGCGCATGATCATCACGCCGATGTCGAGGATCTCCGGCTCGTTCGAGAACAGCGCAAAGAGGTTGCGCCCAAAGAACAGGAACACCATGGACATCACAAAGGCGCACAGCAGGCCGAGCCGCTGGCACATGGCGGCGTAGAGCTTTGCGAGGTCGCGCCGCTCCTGCCCGAGGCTGCGGCCGACCAGGGCGACCGAGGCCACGGAAAGGCCGTCGCCGAACGAGAACGAAAGGCTCATCATGTTCATGCCGATCTGATGCGCCGCGTACTGCGTCGTGCCGAGGTTCGCCACCGTGATCGCGAACAGCAAAAAGCCGATGCGCATGAAAATCTGCTCGACGAACGCGCTTGTCCCGACATTGAGCAGCGAGCGGATGTCAAAGCGCGAGGCGATCCAGCCCCTGACGCCGCGGATGAAGACGAAGGACTGCTTGGAGAACATCGACGCGATCGACATGCCGCAGCCGACGACCGAGCCGATCACCGTCGCGATGGCCGCGCCGCGCGTGCCGAGTTCCGGGAAGCCGAAGTTGCCGCCGATCAGCAGGTAGTTGAACACGATGTTGACGAGATTCGAAACAATATTCGTGCGCATCGCGATTTTCGTGTTGCCCGCGCCGCGCTGGGCCGCGTTGATGATCATCATGACCGTCGTAAAGACGATGCCGCCCATGATGACCTGGAAGTACTCGACGGCCGCCTCGTGCGTATCCTCCGCCGAGCCCGCAAAGCGGATGATCGGGTCGGCAAAGGCAACGCAGACCACGCTGATAATCGCCGTCAGGATTACGGTGACGAGAATGCACATGCGCAGAATCTGCACGGCGCTTTCGCGGTTTTTCTCGCCGCGGCGGCGCGCAACCAGCGCCGAGATCGCCGTGCTCATCGCCATGAACACCGCGATGCCGATGAATTTCGGCTGCTGCGTCAGGCCGACCGCCGCGATCGCGTAGGAGCCGAGCACGCTGACCATGATCGTGTCGATGAAGCCGACGAGCGCCACGAGGAACGACTCGATGATCGACGGCCACGCGACCTGAACCGTATCCCGAAGCAGGCTTTTGGCCGGCGGGATCTCACCGGCCACCGGCTCCTGCCTAAGAATACGTGCTGTGTTGAACAAAGTCATAAAAATCACCATTCCTTATTTTTTGTGCCGGTCGGCGAAGCCGATTGCCGCTTTGCTTGTCGCGGCAAAGGCACAAATTGTGTGTGAAAATACTTTTTCACACTAAATCCTTCCCCAAAATGGTTGCTTTTGAAACAAAATGATTATAGCATAGAAATAAGGGGCGGTCAAGCCTGTACGGCCGACCGCCCCTTTTCCGTTTTTCTGACGTTATCCGACACGGAGAAACGCCAAAAGGCAGCCGCATTGCGCTGCGGCCACCTGAACATCGGCGTTTGCCCCCTATATGGTCTCTATAATGATTTCCGTATCGCAGGATTTTTTCCGCAATCCGCCGGGCGCTTACCGCGTCGCGAGCAGAACCGCCGTGTTCGACTTCGCCCAGCACACCTGCACCTCTGCGAAACCGGCCTTGAACAGCAGCGCCGCCTCGTTCGCCACCGTGAGCGGCGTGAACGTGTAGTAGTGCCCTTCCGGCTGACGCGCTTCGGTGCGCTTGCGCTCAAACTCGCTGCGGCAGAAATCCTGATAGTTCTGTGTGGGCGCAAACTTATCGGTCAGAAGGAAAAAGCCGTCCTTCTTGATGCCGACGCGCAGGTTCTTGTAGAGCTGGAGCTTCTGCGCCTCGCTGTAGTAGTGCAGCGCCATCGTGGCCGTCGCGCCGTCGTAAAACTCAAAGCCGAAATCGTGGTCGAAGAAATCCGCAGAAACGACCTGCACGCGGTCGCTGTAATCGGCGAGGTTCTTCTTGAGGCGGGCCAGCATCTTGCCGGAGCAATCCACGCACGTGGCGCGCAGCGTCGCTTCCTTTTCCAGAAGCGGCTTCAGCTGCAGGCCCGTGCCCGCGCCGAGATCTATGATATTGAGGTTTTCCTTCATCGGAAAGGCGGCCGCCATGCGGACGATGTAGCCGTCCTCGTCGGTCGTTGCGCGGCGCACGCGGTCGTCGTACGTCTCCGCGACGCTGTTGTAATAGATATCCATTTTCTCGAGTGCCATATGCACCAATCCTTTCAGTCGCTGCCAATTTTTCCCTTTTCATTGTGGCGCATCCCGCGCCTGCTTATACATAACTGCTTGGCATTTTTCATTTTGTCTTTATCCCTTACCCCTATTTTACTGAAAAACGGCACGCTTGACAACGCAAAAAACTAACAATCCCATACGAAAAAACACGATTGAATTTAGAACAAAGCACCAGAAAAACGCAAAAAACAGGCGCCCCGTGCTGGAGCGCCTGCCAAAAACACTATGCTTTTTTTAAAATCAGTCAACCGGATGCGGGTACTTTCTCATGTAGGAAAGCAGCTCGTCAACCGTCGTGAACGCCATGCCCGTGACGGTATCCGCCGCGCCGTAGTAGATCGTGATGCGGCCGGTGTCAGCGTCGGTGAGCGTAGCGCACGGGAACGTGACGTTCGGCACGTCGCCGGTGAGCTCGTAATCCTCTTCCGGACCAAAGACATAGAAGAGGCCTCTTTCCTTGACGATCCACGGCTTGTCAATGTCAAGCAGCGCAACGCCGAAGCGGTACACGAAGCCGTTGCAGGAGTTCAGAACGCCGTGATAGATCATCAGCCAGCCCTCGTCGGTCTCGATCGGGGTGGGGCCAGGGCCAACCTTCTTCGCCTGCCAGCCGGCGATCTTGCTCGTGCCGAAGACATAGCGGTGCTTGCCCCAGTAGGTCATATCCGGGCTCTCGCTGTAGAAGATGTCGCCGAACGGGGTGTGGCCGGTATCGGACGGACGGCTCAGCATTGCGAAGTTGTCGCCGATCTTTCTCGGGAAGAGCACGCCGTTGCGGTTGTACGGCAGGTACGCGTTCTCGAGCTGATAGAAGGTCTTGAAATCATAGGTGTAGCCGACACCGATCGTCGGGCCATGGTAGCCGTTGCACCAGGTGATGTAGTATCTGTCCTCGATGAAGCAGACGCGCGGGTCGTAGCGGTACTCCTTGCGCGTAACGCACGGGTCGCAGCCCGGCGCCGGCTCGAAGACGATCGGGTCATGGTTGATGTTCCAGTGGACGCCGTCCTCGGAGAAGCCCGCAAAGATGTCCATCATCAGGCCGCGGTTGTCGCAGCGGAACACGCCGGCATACTTGCCCTCGAACGGAACAACCGCCGAGTTGAAGATGCTGTTGGACGTCGGGATCAGGTCGCGGGGAATGATCGGATTGTGGTCATAGCGCCATACGGGCTTGTCATAGCCCTGCGGCTTGTCCTGCCAAGGCATGTTCGGGAGAGACTTACCGATGATTTTTGCCATGATTGTTTCCTCCTTGAATTTTAAAATTATAAAGCAGCCTGCACAGAAACTTTTCTCTGCAACCGCTTTCATATCTACCAATACTATAATACAAACGGCTGGAAAAGTAAAGACAAATTTTGAAAAATCCGTCCGCTAGTCTTTTCTTTTTCGTTTCAAAAAGATTTCAAAATTGTCATTTTTAATATTATTTTTCCCGTTGAATAAAATGTTTTTATATCGTATAATGATCTTACAAGAAATTCACAAAAGATTCGGAAAGGAAGTGACCCTGCATGAAACGCCCTGCCAGGCGGCTGACCGCCCTCTGCCTTGCGGTTTTGCTGCTCCTGCCGTGCCTGCCGATCTCCGCCCATGCGGCCTCGACCGGCACGACCACGGCCTACGTCAACCTGCGCACGGGACCGGGCACCGACTACGCAATCCTCGAGACCGTTCCCCTCGGCGCGCAGATCTCGATCCTTGACACGGGCAACCCGGGCTGGTACCGCGTCACCGCGCCCTCGGGCAACAGCGGTTATATGTGCTCGGACTACATCCTCGCATCCGGCGGCGACGCCGGCACGTCCACCGTGCTCTTTACGGCCCGCACGACCGCCTTTGTCAACCTGCGCGCCGGACCGGGCACCGGCTACGGCATCTATCTGACCGTCCCGCTCGGCGATACGGTTTCGGTGCTCGATACCGCCAACGCCGGCTGGTACCGCGTGCAGTACGGCAGCTACACCGGCTATATGAGCGCGGACTACCTGCAGACGCAGAGCGCGGCCGCGCCGACGCCGGCGCCGCCTAACACGGCGGAGACGGCCGACCCCATCGGCACGGCGCGCACGACCGCTGTGCTCAACATCCGCACCGGCCCCAGTACGGGATACCGCTCGCTCGGCCTGCTCGATAACGGCGAGACCGTCACCGTGCTCGAAAACTGCGGCAACGGCTGGTATGCGGTCCGCACGTCCTCGAACACCTTCGGCTACTGCTCCGGCGATTACCTGCGCGTGACGCTCGGCACGTCGCCTGCGCCGCAGCCCGAGCCGACGCCGCAGCCGTCCGAACCGGATACGGCGACGCGCTGGAACGGCCGCACGACCGCCTTTGTCAACCTGCGCTCCGG
>HHCFR02800__coassemble_1571_pt1 | contig 19334 bp, 18 predicted proteins | sample HHCFR02800__metabat2_low_PE_068 | metagenome-assembled genome bin HHCFR02800
TCAGGGGGAAGTGCGTGCGGCGGTACGCGTGCGGCGTCATGCCGTACGCGCGCTTAAACGCGCGGATGAAGCTGCTTGGGCTGCAGTACCCGAGCCGGTCCGCGATTTCGGCAAGGCTCTCCGGGCCGTTCTGCAGTAGCGCCGCCGCGCGGCGCATGCGGAGCTTTTCGCAGTACTGGTGAAACGGCACGCCGGTTTCCGCGCGGAACTTCCGGCTGAGGTGCTCGGGCGTATAGCCGAACCGCTTGGCGGTCTGCTCGAGACTCAGCGTCTCCGCGGTGCGCAGGTCGTCGCAGATCTCGCGGATCATCGGGGAGCAGTGCGGGGCGGCGTTCTGCCGGGCGCTGCGGACCAGCGCGCCGAGCAGCAGCTGGGCAAAGCCGGCCATCAGCAGCGGCTGGCCCGGCTGCGTGTCCCGCGCGTAGCGGCCGATCGCATTGAAAAGCTGCTCGAAGCCTTCGCCCTGTGCTTCGAGCACGCCGGAGGTCAGCGCGGCCCGCTCGCTTTCGTAAGCGTCCAGAAGATCCTCCGAGCAGTGCACGACGTCGATCTCGCAGCCCTTGGGCGCAAGCGCCTCGGTGGCGTGGATGTCGCCCGGGCAGATGACGACGATCTCCCCGAGGTGGAACGGCAGGACCTGCGCGTTGATCCGCTGCTCGCCCCAACCGCGGCGAATGTACAGGATCTCATACCCCTCGTGCCAGTGCGGCGCGACCAGCGTTTTCGGCGCGTCGGAATTGTTCTGGAGAAAGCACAGCCGCTTGTCGGCGTGCAGCCATATCCGTTCCTCATAAACCGGCATCCCGGTCCTCTCCTTTCCACTGGAATATCAAATATTGGATATTATATATCATATTTGGGGCTCGGAAGTCAAGCCCGCGCGACGCTCGATATGGACCGCTGATAAAAGATTCCGCGCGCGCCTTACCGGCTGTTCCAGCGCAGCTCGCGGTACTGCAGCGGCGTGCAGCCGTATTCGCGGCGGAAGTTGCTGATGAAGCTGCCGGAGGAGGAGAAGCCGGATTTTTCGGCGATCTCCTCCACGCGCCGGTCGCTGAATTCGAGCATCTGCGCGGCGTTTATGAGCCGGTACCGCGTCAGGTACTGGTGCGGCGTGCTGCCGGTCTCTTTCTTGAACGCGCGGATGAGGTGCTCGGTGGAGACGAAAAGCGACTGCGCGAGCGCGTCGAGCGTGACGGGCTCGCGGAAGTGCTTCTTCATATAGCGGATCGCGCGCCCCGAGAGCGTCTCGTCCTCGGGTCTGCGGCGGAGCTGGATGACCATGTGGTGCAGCAGCTCGCTGAGCTGCTGGGAAATCAGCCATTCGCTGCCGCGCTCGCGCTGCGTGCACAGGCGCATCAGCGATTCCATGCGCTGCTGGTATTCGTATTCCGGCTCGAACTGCGTCAGGTACGAGCCGATGGGCGCCGCGACGTCGAGAAAGTTCGCCGCCGCATCGCCGTAGGGGTGGATCCAGTAAAATTCCCAGAGGCCGTCCTTCGGCGTGAAATAGCTGTTCGGCAGGCCGCGCGGGATAAAGGCGATCGTCCCGGCCGTCAGATTGTATTCCCGGCCCTCCAGCAGCAGCACGCCGCGGCCCTTCGTCGTGATCAGCACGAGGTGGGTCTCGCAGCCGTTCGGCCGCGTGATGCGGTAGAGGTCGTTGCACCGGTGCCAGCCGATGGTGTGCAGCGAAAACAGGGACCGGCTCTGCGGCGTCGGCAGCAGCGTGACCATCCGGACCAGCCCGAAATCACCGTTCTCATGGTACATAAATCTTTCGCCTCTGATTCTAAAAAATTGATTGGAAATTACGGAAAATTGATACTTTCGCCCAAACGAATTGCGCTTTTTCCCGTTTTGCACTACGATGAAGGCACATTAGGGAAGGAGGCGTTGCCCCATGACTTCATGGGAACGATTCAAACGCATGTATGAGCACCGGGAGGCCGACCGCATCCCGATCATCGACGAGCCGTGGAGCGGCACGCTGCGCCGCTGGCGCCGGGAGGGAATGCCCGAGGGCATGGACTGGTGCGATTACTTCGATGTCGACAAGCTCGGCATCATCAACATCGACATCTCGCCGCGCATGCCGGAGATCACGCTGGAGGAGACCGACCGGTACTACATCCGCACTTCGCCGTGGGGCGTGACGATGAAGCATTTCAAGGAAGAGGATTCCACGCCGGAATTTCTCGATTTCACCATCACGACGCAGGAGGCGTGGGACCAGGCCAAAAAGCAGATGACGCTGGAAGACGACCGCATCCCGTGGGAGATGCTCCGGCAGAACTACGACAAATGGCGCGCCGAGGGGCGCTGGATCCGCGCGGTCTTCTGGTTCGGCTTCGACGTGACGCACTCCTGGATGATGGGCACGGAAAACACGCTCGTCGCGATGATGGAGGAGCCGGAGCTCGTCGAGGACATGTTCGACACGTACCTCAGCCGCTGCGAAACGCTTTTCTCGCGCGTCTGGGACGCCGGCTACCATTTCGACGAAATCTTCTGGTACGACGACATGGGCTACAAGGGAACCACCTTTTTCTCGCCGAACATGTACCGCAGCATGCTGCAGCCGTACCACAAGCGCGCGGTGGACTGGGCGCACAACCGCGGCATCTACGCGCAGCTGCATTCCTGCGGCGACGTGATGACGCTGCTGCCCGACATCGTGGCGACCGGCGTGGACGCGCTCAACCCGCTGGAGGTCAAGGCTGGCATGGATGTGTTCAAGATCAAAAAGGAGTACGGCGACAGGCTCGTCCTGCACGGCGGCATCAACGCGGTGCTCTGGAACGACAAGGACGCGATCCTCGAGGAGATCGACCGGAAGGTGCCGGTCCTCAAGGAAAACGGCGGCTTCATTTTCTCCTCCGACCACTCGATCCCGAACAGCGTCTCGCTCGAGAACATGAAGGCGATCGTCGAGGAGGTCAAGCGCGTCGGCCGCTACTGATTGCGGTTTGTGCACTTCAGTATACTATGCGCGGCAGGATTTTTCAAGCCTGCGCGGAGAAAGGGTGAGGCTTATGACGCACAGGGAACGCGCCGCCGCGGCGCTGCAGACCGGCACCGAGGAAGAGGTCGTCGCCAGCGCCGAATACTGCCTGACCTACGGCAAGCCGCACGGCGGGTACATTTTCTGCACGAGCAACGTCCCCTTCAAGGGGATGCCGCCCGAACGCTACCGGCTCATCCTCGACGTCTGGAAGCGGATACGGGCATATTGAGAGGAAAAATTCCAACGACAATACAGGGAGGAAATCACAATGGATTTACATGAAATTTCTGTTCAGCTTCAGGCCGGCAAGGCGAAGATCGTCAAGGCTCTCGTCCAGCAGGCGATCGACGAAGGCGTTCCGGCGCAGGAGATCCTCGAAAAGGGCCTTCTGGACGGCATGAACGTCATCGGTGAAAAGTTCAAGAACAACGAGGTCTTTGTGCCCGAGGTCCTGATCGCGGCGCGCGCCATGAACCAGGGCGTCGCGCTGCTCAAGCCGCTTCTGGCGGAGGCCGGCGTCAAGGCCTCCGGCAAGGTCTGCATCGGCACGGTGCAGGGCGACCTGCACGACATCGGCAAGAACCTCGTCAAGCTGATGCTCGAGGGCAAGGGCCTTGAGGTCATCGACCTCGGCACGGACGTCGCGCCGGAAACCTTTGTGCAGACGGCGATCGACCAGAACTGCCAGATCATCTGCTGCTCCGCGCTGCTGACCACCACGATGGGCGTCATGGCCGACGTCGTCAAGGCGGCCGAGTCGGCGGGCATCCGCGACAAGGTCAAGATCATGATCGGAGGCGCGCCGGTGAACCAGGCGTTCTGCGACCAGATCGGCGCCGACGTCTACACCTCCGACGCCGCGAGCGCTGCGGAAGCGGCGGTCGCACTCTGCGGCTGAGAAGGGGAGACGCAGCCGATGAATATTCGTGAACTTCTGTGGGAGGCCGCCCGCTCGGAGACGCAGCGCGCTCTGCCGATCCTTTCGTTTCCCGCAGTGCAGAAGATGGACGCCACCGTCGAGCAGCTCGTCAAGGACGCGGCGCTGCAGGCGCAGGCGATGGAGATCGTGGCGCGCGATACCGATACGCTCGCTGCCGTGAGCCTGATGGACCTTTCCGTCGAGGCGGAGGCCTTCGGCGCGAAGGTGCGCTTCGCCGAGAATGAGGTGCCGGCCGTCACGGGCCAGCTCGTGGCCGATGAGGACGACGCCGACGCGCTCGAAGTGCCCGATCTGGAAGCCGGGCGCGCGAAAATCTGCGCGGAGGGCGTGCGCCTTGCGAAGCAGCGCATCCGGACGAAGCCCGTCCTTGCCGGCATGATCGGCCCGTATTCGCTGGCCGGCCGGCTGATGGACGTGACGGAGATCCTTTACGTCTGCTACGACGAGCCGGAGACCGTCCACAAGGTTCTGGAAAAGGCGACGGCGTACCTGATCCGCTACGGCGGCCTTCTGAAGGAAACCGGCGCGGACGGCATCGTGCTGGCCGAGCCGCTTGCCGGCATCCTCAGCCCCGATATGGCGGAGGAGTTCTCCGTCCCCTATGTGAAGCGCATCATCGAGGCGCTGCAGGACGAGAACTTCGGCATCATCTACCACAACTGCGGCAACTCCGTGTCCAGCATGCTCGAGCCGATCTTTGCGCAGGGCGCCGCGGCGTATCACTTCGGCAATGCGGTCGAGATGAAGGCCGTGCTCGCCGCCGCGCCGGAAGACGTGCTGTGCATGGGCAATATCGACCCGGCCGGGCAGTTTGCCATGGGCACGCCGGATTCCATCCGTGCGGCGACCAAAGCGCTGCTCGCGGACTGCGGCGGCTGCAAAAACTTCGTGCCCTCTTCCGGCTGCGACATTCCCGCGCACGCCAAGTGGGAGAATATCGACGCCTTCTTTGAGGCGCTGAACGACTGATCAAGGCGGAAATGGCGCCGGCAGTGCATTCTGCCGGGGCCATCTCTGTAAGTGGGAGGAATTTACGATATGCAGAACGAGGAGTTGATCCGGCTGGCGCTGGAAAACGGCGCGGACAAGGCGCAGGTCATCGCGCAGCAGCAGATCGTGATGTCGCCGGTTTTCCGTGAAATCTGCGAGAGCAACGGCTGCGGCAATTACGGGAAGTGCTGGATGTGCCCGCCGGACGTCGGCGAGATCCATGCGCTGATGGAGAAGGTGCGCCGGTATCCGTACGGCCTTCTGTACCAGACGATTTCGGAAATCGAGGACAGCTTCGACATCGAGGGCATGACCGAAAGCGGGCGGGCGCATGCGCAGGTCAGCCAGAAAATTCAGAAGGCCGTGCTGCCGGTGCTCGGCGGCGAAATCCTGCACCTGACCTGCGGCGGCTGCCGGCTGTGCGCGACCTGCGCCAAGCGGGACGGCCAGCCCTGCCGCCATCCGGACGACGCTTTGCCGTCGCTGGAAAGCTACGGCATCGACGTTTACCACACGGCGAAGGACACGGCGCTCCGCTATATCAACGGCGAGAACACCGTGACGTATTTCGGCATGGTGCTGTTCGGGGAGTGTGCGCCATGTCGGAGCTGATTATTGTTCAGGACGGCCGGAAAACGCGCGTCGCCTTTTCGGGGGAGGAAAAGCTCAGTGTTCTTCTGCAGCGCGCCGGCATGTATATGGCGCATCCCTGCGGCGGGCGCGGCAGCTGCGGCAAATGCGCCGTGACGGTGGAGGGCGCGGTCTCCGCGCCGAATGACAGCGAGCGCCGCGCGGGGACGCGTCTCTCCTGCCAGATCACCGTGCTGGGCGACGCCGTCGTCACGCTGCCGGACAGCTGCCGGGACGAGCAGATCGAGACCGGGGCGGGCGTGCGGGCCGAAGCGCTCCGGCCGATGCCGGGGCGGTACGGCGCGGCGGTCGACGTCGGCACGACGACGCTTGCCGTCAAGCTGTTCGATCTGCAGACCGGCGCCTGCATCGCGACGTCGGCTGCGCGCAACCCGCAGACAGCGGTTGCGGCGGACGTCATGGGGCGCATCGGCGCGGCCATGGCGGGCGGCCTTGCCGACCTGCAGGCGCAGGTTTCGGCGGAGATCGACCGCCTGCTGCAGGCGTGCTGCGCTGAGGCCGGGATTGCCGGCAGCCCGGAATCGCTCGTTGTGACCGGCAACACGACGATGCTGTATCTGCTGACCGGGCGCGACCCCACGTGCCTTTCGCACGCGCCGTTTCAGGCGGATACGCTGTTCGGCGCACAGGCTGCGCTTTTGGGCCGCACGGCGTATCTGCCGCCCTGCATGAACGCGTTCGTCGGCGCGGACATCACCTGCGCCGTGCTCGCGAGCGGCATGTGCGCGCGGGCGGATACCGCGCTGCTCTGCGACATCGGGACGAACGGCGAGATGGCGCTCTGGAAGGACGGCGTGCTGTACGTGACCTCCACCGCCGCGGGACCGGCCTTTGAGGGCGCGGGCATTTCCTGCGGGTGCGGCAGCGTGCGCGGCGCGATCGACCGCGTCTGGCTGGAGGACGGCGCGCTCCGCGTCCACACGCTGGGCGACGGCGCGGCGACGGGCGTCTGCGGCTCCGGCCTGATCGACGCGGTGGCCGCCGCGCTTGAAAGCGGGCGGATCGACGAGACCGGCTACATGGAGGAGGACAGCCTGCCGCTTTCCGGCGGCGTTGCGCTGCTGACGCAGGATATCCGCGCGGTGCAGCTCGCCAAGGCGGCGATCGCCGCGGGCATGGAGATTCTGCTCGAAACGGCGGGGACAACGTGGGACAAGGTGACCGCGCTGTACATCGCGGGCGGCTTCGGCAGCCACCTGAACCTGCAGAGCGCCGCGGACATAGGCCTGCTGCCGCCGGCGCTCGTGGACCGCGCGCAGAGCATCGGCAACGCCGCGCTGGCCGGCGCCGCGCTCACGCTGCTGGACCGGGAGACACACCCGGTGCTCGCGCGGATTGCGTCGTCGGCAAAGCACGTGAATCTCGGCGGCAACCCGCGCTTCAATGAGCGGTACGTGGAGCGCATGCTGTTCGGCGACGAGCTGTGAGCGGCACGGCCCGCTCTTTTGGAAAAGCCGTCCGGCCGGGCGGCGGAGTTGTATGAATTAGAAAGGGGATGCGACATGAATCAGGATGTTTCGATTTTGCGGGAACTCGCTAACGAATACGCGCAGATCGCGGCGGAGATGGAGGTCAAACATGTGTGGGGGCTGCACGCCGACCTCAACGACCTGCATCCGGAAAGGCCCGTCGTGCTCATCGACGAGCTGCCGTGGCACGAGCTGAACGCGGACGGTTTTCTGACGCTGCGGTGCGAAGACCCGGATTTCCGCCGGGCGGAGGAGCTTCTGCGCAAGACGATTTTTCGGCACAAATATTTCCCGGGCGATATGCTCGTGAAGCCGTATTTTCCCGTGGAGAAGGTGATCCACACGACCGGCATCGGCGTCGAGGTGCACGAGGAGATCCGCGCCACGGACGCCGCCAACAACATCGTTTCCCACCGGTATGAGAACCAGTTCGACTCCATCGAGGACGTCGAAAAGCTGCACAACCAGGTGATCACGTATGATGCGGAGGCCTCCCGCAGCCTGTATGAAAAGATCAGCGCGGCGATCGGGGACATTTTACCCGTAAAGCTCGTCGGCGAAGCGTCGGGCTACGGGCTCGGCCACAAGGCGTGGGACATCATTAGTATAGAGAGGGCTCTGTTTCTGAATGGAAGGAATTGAATATGAAATTGACCGTTGCGCTGGCGCAAATTCCGGTGACAGACGAGCCGAGCGTGGGCGAGATCAATCATTTCTCGGTGCAGCCGCTGCGGGTCTTCGACTTCAACGGGATTCCCGTCGGCGGGCTGATCTGCAACGACATGTGGGCAAATCCGTCCTGCACGCCGCAGGTGGACCCGAATCTGACCCACCAGCTTTCGAAGATGGGCGCGAAGGTCATTTTTCACGCGGTCAATGGCGGCAGGGACGCCAGTGAGAAGTCGCAGGTCCTTGTAAAGCGGTTCCACGAGAGCCATGTGCTGCTGAAAGCGGAAGCCGATCAGGTGTTTATCGCGACCGTGGACAACAGCGACCCGGAGACGATCCCCGTTTCTTCGATCGGCGGCGTCGCGTCGCCCGACGCGGTCTGGGCGTATAAGCTGCCGGAAACCGGAAAGCAGTTCGGCGTGTACACGATCGAATGGGCGGACTGACGAACCGCACGCGCGGCGTATTTCCGGAAAAAACCTCGAAAACCGCTTGACTTCGCGCGGGGTATATGCTATTATGATACAGCCGCTTATTGCGGGCAGGAAAGCAGCCGTTTGCGCGGCTCGCCCGGCAATAGCGAGTCTATGGAAAAGGCAGGCAGAAATATGTTTGCAGTTATTGAAACGGGCGGTAAGCAGTACAAGGTTCAGTACGGCGACGTCATCTATGTCGAGAAGCTTACGGCCAATGAAGACGAAACGGTCCAGTTCCCGGTCATCGCGATCAGCGACGAGAACGGCACGAAGATCGGCGCTCCGTATGTCGAGGGCGCAAGCGTTACGGGCAAGGTCCTGAAGAACGGCAAGGCGAAGAAGATCACGGTCCTCACCTACAAGCCGAAGAAGGGCGAGAAGCGCAAGATGGGCCACAGACAGCCCTACACGAAGATCCAGATCGAGGCTGTTCAGGGCTGATCGGATGATTCGCGCGGAATTTTTCGCCGATGCGCAGGGGACGCTGCTCGGCTTTTCGGTTTCCGGCCATGCCGGTCTGGCGGAAAGCGGGGCGGATATTCTCTGTGCGGCGGTTTCCTCGGCAGCGTATATGACGGTCAACGTCGTTCTGGAGGTCCTGCACATTGCGCCGGTCTCCCTGCGCGCGGAGGAGGGCGACATGCTGTTCCGCATCGCGGAGCGGGATGCGCGCCCGTGCCAAATCCTGTTGTCCGGGTTTAAGCTGCACCTTCTCGGTTTGGAGGAGCAGTATCCGGAAAACCTCTGTGTGACGTACACGGAAGTCTGAATACAAGCGAAAGGAAGGCTTATACAATGCTTAAGATTAACATCCAGCTTTTTGCGCATAAAAAAGGTATGGGTTCCACGAAGAACGGCCGCGATTCCGAGTCCAAGAGACTTGGCGTGAAGCGTGCGGACGGCCAGCATGTCCTCGCGGGCAACATCCTTGTCAAGCAGCGCGGCACGCACATCCATCCGGGTGAGAACGTGGGCAGAGGCTCCGATGACTCTCTGTTTGCGCTCATCGACGGTCAGGTCCGCTTCGAGCGCATGGGCCGCGACCGCAAGAAGGTCAGCGTTTACTCCATCGAGCAGTAATTTTTGACCTTGGGGGCATACGGAAGCGAATGCCCCGAATACTTCGATGAAAACGGGCTTCTTCGGACTGCGGAGAGGCCCATTTTTCTTGGCCGCATGCGGAACCGAACAGGAAAGGAAAGTATACGGTATGTTTATTGATATTGCTAAGATCAAAGTCAAGGCGGGCGACGGCGGCGACGGCGCCGTCGCGTTTCACCGCGAGAAATACGTGGCCTCCGGCGGCCCGGACGGCGGTGACGGCGGCCGCGGCGGCGACATCGTGTTCCGCGTGGACGACAACCTTTCGACGCTCGCCGATTTCCGCTACAAGCGCAAGTATGCGGCGCAGCGCGGCGAAAACGGTCGCGGAAAGCGCTGCTCCGGTAAGAGCGCGCCGCCGCTCGTCATCACCGTGCCGCGCGGCACCGTGATCCGCGACGCGGAGACCGGGCGCATCATGGCGGACATGTCCACGGATGCGGATGTGGTCATCGCGAAGGGTGGCCGCGGCGGCTGGGGCAACACGCATTTCGCGACGCCGACGCGCCAGACCCCGCGCTTTGCGAAGCCCGGCACGCCCGGCGAAGCGTTTGAGCTGCAGCTCGAGCTGAAGCTGCTCGCGGACGTCGGCCTTGTCGGCTTCCCGAACGTCGGCAAATCGACGCTCGTTTCCGTCGTCAGCGAGGCGAAGCCGGACATCGCGAACTACCACTTCACGACGATCACGCCGGTGCTCGGCGTGGTGCGCATGCAGCCGGGCGTTTCGTTTGTCATGGCGGACATTCCCGGCCTGATCGAGGGCGCATGGCAGGGCGTCGGCCTCGGGCATCAGTTCCTGCGCCATGTCGAGCGCTGCCGCATGCTGATCCACATCGTCGACGTTTCCGGAAGCGAAGGGCGGGACCCGAAGGAGGACTTCCGCATCATCAACGAGGAGCTGCGCAAGTTCAACCCCGCGCTCGCGGAGCGGCCGATGGTCGTCGCCGGCAACAAGTGCGACCTGACGAGCGACGAGCAGGTGGAGGATTTCCGCAAGTTCGTCGAGGCGCAGGGCTACGCGTTTTTCCCGATCATGGCGGCGATCCGCTACGGCGTCGACCCGCTGCTGAACAAGGTGACGGAAATGCTTTCCACGCTGCCGCCGGTCGAGCAGTACGAGCCGGAGCCGGTCGCCGTCAAGCCGGTCGAGGAATTCGGCAAGACGCACGTCGACATCCGCGTCGAGGACGGCGTGTACTTTGTCGAGGGCGAATGGCTCCTGAAGCTGATTTCGACCGTCAATTTCGACGATTACGAGTCGCTGCAGTACTTCCAGCGCGTGCTGATCAACACCGGCGTCATCGACGCCCTGCGCGAGGCGGGCATCCAGGAAGGCGATACGGTCAGCATGTACGATCTGGAATTCGACTTTGTGGAGTAAGAGGTGCGTATTTGGAAAAGCTTATGAATGTCCAGACGGATCCGAAGCAGCTCAGCCCGCTGACGCTCGCCTACATCGGCGACGGCGTCTATGAGCTGTTCGTCCGGGAATACATCGTCTCCAAGGGCAACTGCCCGGTCAAGAAGCTGCATGCGCGCGCGGTGGAGATGGTCCGCTGCGAGTTTCAGGCGAAAATGCTCACCGAGCACCTCCAGCCGCTCCTGACCGAGACGGAAGCGGAGATCTGCCGGCGCGGCCGCAACGCGCATGTTTCCCATGTGCCGAAGAACTCGAGCGTCGCCGATTACCACAACGCGACGGCGTTCGAGTGCCTGTTCGGCTACCTGTACCTCTCCGGCGCGCTCGACCGTCTGCGCTTCTTTTTTGATACGATTGCGGAGACCGCGCAGGCCGGCGGCTGAGCCGGTCCGCACGGCGAAACGAATAGTCTGACAAAGGGGTGTATTAAGATGCGTCAAAACAACATGATGCGCAAGGCGCGCAGCGCCGCACTGGACCTGCTCTGCATGGTCGTGGGCTCCATCATCTACGCCGTCGGCGTCAACGGCTTCACGGCGCCGAACAACATCGCGCCCGGCGGCGTGACCGGCATCGCGACGATGCTCAACTACCTGTTCGACACACCGATCGGCATCGTCATTTTCCTGATCAATATCCCGATCATCCTCTGGGCGATCGTGGAGATCGGCTACAAGCTCGTGGCGAAAACCATGCTCGCGATCATCTGCAATTCCATCGCGATCGACGTTGTGGCGCTCTTTATGCCGGTCTACCACGGCGACCCGCTGATCATCACGCTGATCGGCGGCGTCTGCGAGGGCGTCGGGCTTTCGCTCGTCTTCATGCGCGGCGCGACGACCGGCGGCACCGATATGATCGCCCGGCTGCTGAACCACCGGCTGCGCCATCTCTCGATGGGCAAGCTGATGCTCGCGGTGGACGGCTGCGTCGTGCTCCTTTCGGCGTTCGTGTTCCAGAGCATCGAGAGCGCCGTGTACGCCTGCATTGTGATTTTCGTGTCGACGAAGCTCATCGATACGATCCTCTACGGCACGGACGCCGGAAACGGCAAGATGTTCTTCATCCTCTCGAAGAAGAACGAAGAGATCGCCGAGCGCATCCTGAACGACCTCGACCGCGGCGTCACGTTCCTGAAGTCGCGCGGCGGGTACCTGAAGCAGGAGGGCGAGCTGCTCTTCTGCGCGGTGCGCCGTTTCGAGGTGTTCCGCATCAGCGAGATCATCCGCGAAATCGATCCCGATGCGTTCATCATCGTCGGCGACGCGGGCGAGATCGCCGGCGAGGGCTTCAAGCCGATGCGCTCCGACGACCGCACGCTCGGGGAGATCCTGCATTCCCTGCGGAAAAAGCGCGATGCGGCGGCCGATGCGCAACAGGCGGAACAGGCGGAAAAAGAAAAAGCAGACGGCGAATGACCGTCTGCTTTTTCGGGTTTCGGTTCAGCGGCAGTTCTGGCTGTTCTGTTCCGTCTTGTTCTTGCCGCTGCTGTTGGAGGAATTCTGATTGCTGCCCTGCTTGGTGGAATTCCGGTTGGAGCCCTGATTGGTTTTGTTGTTGAAGCTGTGGCCGGAATGCTGGTTGTTGGAATTCTGGTTCATGATTAAATCACCCCTTCCGGTACTATGCTTCCCGGCGCACGGCGCTTTATACATGCAGAAATCGGAAGGCGCGGAAAGGTTATTTGGATATGGCTTTTGAACTGCCTGTAGAATTTGAAAATCGGATGCGCGCGATGCTCGGCGGCGAATACGAAGCGTTCCGCGCGGAGTACGAAAAACCGCACCGGCGCGGCGTCCGCCTGAATACGCTGAAGTGCGATGCCGAAACGCTGGCCCGCACGCTGCCGTTCCCGCTTGCGCCGACCCCGTTTTCGCCGCTGTCGTATTACGCGCCGGAGGCCGTGCGCATGGCGTCGCTGCCGCTGTACCATGCCGGCGCGTTTTACTCGCAGGAGCCCTCGGCGTCCTCGGCGGTCACGCTGCTCGACCCGCAGCCCGGCGAGAAGGTGCTCGACCTCTGCGCCGCGCCGGGCGGCAAGTCGACGCAGATCGCCGCGCTGACCGGCGACTGCGGCCTGCTGTGGTCGAACGAGGTGGTGCGCAGCCGCGCGTCGGCGCTGGCCTCGAACCTCGAGCGCATGGGCGTGAAGAACGCCGTGGTTTCCTCGGTTTACCCCGAGGTGCTTGCCGAAAAGCTCGAGGGGTATTTTGACCGCGTGCTCGTCGATGCGCCGTGCTCCGGCGAGGGCATGTTCCGGCGCGACCCGCAGGCGATTGCCGAGTGGAGCCCGGCGCATGTCGAAGCTTGCGCGGCCCGGCAGCTCGCGATCCTCGGCAGCGCCGCACGCTGCGTGCGCGAGGGCGGCGTGCTTGTGTATTCGACCTGCACGTTTTCCGAGGAGGAGAACGAAGGCGTGGTGCGCGCGTTCCTGCGGGAGAATCCCGGGTTCGTGCTCGAAAAGCCGGACGTCGCGTTCGGCCGCCCGGCCTATGGCGTCGACGCCGTCCGCATCTTTCCGATGGACGGCGGGGAAGGGCATTTCGCGGCGCGCTTCCGGCGCACGGCGCCGAATGGGTATGCGGCCCGGCCGTACGACGAAAAGCCGGACCGGCAGACGGAAGCGGCGGCGCAAACGTTTTGCGCGTCGGTTTTCACGGACTGGAAGGCGGACCGCTTTGCGCGCGTGCGCGACCGCATCCTGCTGCTGCCGGCGGCGCTGCCGGCGCTTTCGGGTCTCGGCGTCCTGCGCGCCGGCGTGGAGCTCGGCGAAATGAAGAAAAACCGCATCGAGCCCGCGCACGGCATTTTCATGGCGGCAAAGCCGGCGCAGTGCCGCAGCGTTCTGCATCTCCGCCACGACGACCCGCGCCTTACGGCGTTCCTGCGCGGAGAGGAGATCCCGGCCGAAGGACTTGCCGGATACACGGCCGTCGCCGTGGAGGGCGTCGTGACGGGCTTCGGCAAGGCGTCGGGCGGCGTGCTCAAGAACAAGTACCCGAAGGGCCTGCGCATCCACGGCTGAAGCCATTGGGGCGGATGATTTGCGCAGCCATGGGAAAGGGGAGGCGGCAGACAAAAAATGAAAACGGTGCTTTTACACGGGTTGGGCCAGACGGCGCAGGACTGGGAAGCGATTGCCGCCGTGCTCAACGGCCGCACTTGATAAGAAAAATCCAAAAACTTTTCGGAATGCGGAAGGTTCTTTGTCTGTTTTTTTATGCAGTTTTGAAAGGAGAAACTTGCAAAAACGGCGTTAAAGTGATAAAATAACAAAAAACAGTTTGAAAGAAGTGTTTCGTATGCAGGAAATCAGAATCGAGCGCACGACCGCGCCCAAGGCAAAGCCGCAGGACGAGAGCAAGCTCGGCTTCGGCAAGATCTTCACGGACCACATGTATGTGATGGAGTACAACCCGGAAAAGGGCTGGCATGATCCGAAGATTGTTCCGTACCAGCCGATTTCCCTGGACCCCTCCGCCATGGTGTTCCACTACGGCCAGGAGATGTTCGAGGGCATGAAGGCCTACAAGACGGAAGACGGCCGGGTGCTGCTGTTCCGCCCGGATAAGAACATCGAGCGCGCGAACAACTCGAACCGCCGCCTCTGCATCCCGGAGATTCCGGCCGATGATTTCCTGAACGCGATCAAAACGCTTGTGGCGGTCGACGCCGACTGGATCCCGACGGCGCCGGGTACCGCGCTGTACATCCGTCCGTTCGTCATCGCGACGGACCCCTTCCTCGGCGTCCGCCCGTCTGATACCTATAAATTCATCATCATCCTTTCGCCGGTCGGCGCGTATTACGAGAGTGGTCTGGACCCGGTGAAGATCTGGATCGAGGACGAATACGTCCGCGCGGTCCGCGGCGGCATCGGCGAAGCCAAGACCGGCGGCAACTACGTCGCGAGCCTCGCTGCGCAGATGAAGGCGCACGACGAGGGCTATTCGCAGGTGCTCTGGCTCGACGGCGTCGAGCGCAAGTACATCGAGGAAGTCGGCGCGATGAACATCTTCTTCAAGATCAACGGCACCGTCGTCACGCCGAAGCTCAACGGCAGCATCCTGCCGGGCGTCACGCGCGCTTCGTGCATCGATCTGTGCAAGCATTGGGGCCTCCCGGTCGAGGAGCGCAGAATCTCCGTCGACGAGCTCGTCGAGGCGGCGCGCACCGGCGCGCTCGAGGAGTGCTGGGGCAGCGGCACGGCCGCGGTCATCTCGCCGGTCGGCCATCTCCGCTTTGAGGACGAGGTCATGCAGATCTCGGACGGCGGCATCGGCCCGGTCAGCCAGAAGCTGTACGATACCGTGACCGGCATCCAGACCGGCAAGGTCGAGGACACGCTCGGCTGGACTGTCGAGGTCAAGTAAGTTTCGCAAAAAAAATTTGGAGGCAGGCGAGTACCTGTCTCCAATTTTTTTGGAAGTGAAAGAGTTTTTCACGGCGTTTTGGGGGAATGAAAATGATAGAAATCGGTGCGATCGTATGGGGCGTGCAGGACCCGGACGGAAACCCGTTCTGCGTCGTGCAGCGTTGAGGAAACGGTTTCAATGCCGCGCCGCGGAAGAGGACAGGCGGGGGTGAAAGCGGACGACCAGGCTCCCGTTACACGCGGATGAGCCGCTCGGTGTAGTCGAGCCCGGCGGGCCGCCGCTGCGCCGTGCACAAAGCGTACATGTCGTCAGCGCGGGCCTCCAGCTCGAAAATGCGCTGTGCGTCGGCGGGGAGCTTTTTCAGGTCGGCCGGACGCATGACGTAGGGCAGGGACGGCGAAGCGGCGCGGATCAGCTCCGCGCCCGCCGCGGTCATGCCGAGCACGCGCAGGTACGGCGGCGCGGCGGGCAGGTCGTCGGTCAGGCCGAGATACGCGGCGAGCGCAATGCGCCGGATGCGCGCGTGGCTGTAGCGCTTCGTCTTGACCGCGTCGTACAGCGCTTCAAGCGTCTGCACGCGCCCGGCCGCCGCGCGGATGCGGCGCTCGATGCCCTCGGCGACGTCCGGCACGCGGCGCAGATCTTCGGGCGAAGCGGTGGAGAGAAACGCGAGGATCGCGCGCTCCAGATGCCGCAAGTCGGCCGGATACTGCCCGGCGTCCTGTAAGACGCGGATGCGCGCCGCGGTCGCCTCGGGCACATAGGGGGTGATGTCGCCCGCGTCGGCGCTCATGCGGCGCAGCAGGCTCGCGGAGGCAAAGCGGCCGCTGGCTGCTTCGGCGTCGTGACCGACGGCAATGCGCCGGAGCGTGCGCGGCTCGAGCTTCGCGCCAATCTGCAGGATCGCCTTGCAGTATTCGATGCCGAGGATGTTGTTCGGCTGCGTGCAGAGCGCGGCGCATTCGGCGCCGAGCGCTTTTTCGATGGCGCGCGTGCGCGCGACGGCGAAGGGCAGGCCCGCCGCGAGGTGGGGGCGCAGGTCGTCCGCAAGCTGCGCGGAAAGTAGGTATTCGGCGATGCGCATAAGCGGCGCGGTTTCACCGCATTCGCTGCCGAAAAAGAGCGTGTCCGCGCCGAGCGCGTTCAGCAGCGATATGCCGCCGAAGGCAAAGCGCTCCGCGCCGGCCAGCGCCCACGGCAGCGGAAGCTCCAGCACGAGGTCCGCGCCGTTTTGCAGCGCGAGCCGCGCGCGCGACCATTTGTCGAGCGCTGCCGCCTCGCCGCGCTGTACGAAATTTCCGCTCATTGCGCAGACGATGGGGCCGCCCGCCGCGGTCCGCATGTGGCGCAGCATCGCCGCATGACCGTTGTGCAGCGGGTTGAATTCACAAATTACGCCGGAAATCCTGTTTTTTACGACCATTTTGCGTGAAAACTCCTTGAAATTCAGCTTGGTTTGTACTATTATATAATACAGCATTGCAATTTATCTTACAAGCGCGTTTTGCAGGACACCCGCGCTTATTTTTACGTTCTGCAAATCTGCATCAAGACCACAGGGGGAAGACATAATGAAAATTCTGGTTATCAACGCCGGCAGCTCCTCGCTCAAGTATCAGCTGATCGACATGGACAACGAGCAGATGCTCGCCAAGGGCAACTGCGAGAAGATCGGCCTTGAGATGGGCATTTTCGGCCACAAGACCGCGGATGGCCGCGAGAAGAAGATCGAGATCTGCATGAAGAACCACACCGAAGCGTTCGAGCAGGTCAAGAATGCGCTGCTCGACAGCGAAGTCGGCGTCATCAAGGATCTCAGCGAGGTTTCCGCAATCGGCCACCGCATCGTCCAGGGCGGCTCGCTGTTCAGCGAGTCGGTGCTGGTCGACGACAAGGTCATCGAGGGCATTGAGAGCCTGATCCCGCTCGCGCCGCTGCACAACAGCGCGCACGTGCAGGGCATCCGCGCCTGCATGAGCGTTTTTGGCAAGGCTGTGCCGGAGGTCGTCGTGTTCGATACGGCGTTCCACTCCACCATGCCGCCGAAGGCTTATATGTTTGCCGTCCCCTACGAGTATTATGAGAAGTACAAGATCCGCCGCTACGGCTTCCACGGCACGTCGCACCGCTACGTCAGCCACCGCCTTGCGGAGATCATGGGCCGCGACCTCAAGGACATGAAGGTCATCACCTGCCACATCGGCAACGGCTCCTCGATCACGGCGATCAAGGACGGCAAGGTCATCGACACCAGCATGGGCCTCACGCCGCTCGACGGCTTCATGATGGGCACCCGTACCGGTACGCTCGATCCGTCCGTTGTCACCTTCATCGCGGAGAAGGAAAACCTCACGCCGGCGCAGCTTTCCGACCTGTTCAACAAGAAGTCCGGCCTGCTCGGCATCTCCGGCATTTCGAGCGACGACCGCGACGTCTCGAAGGCGGAGCAGGAGGGCAACCCGCGCGCACATCTCGCCCATGAGATGCTCGTCTACCAGATCAAGAAGTTCATCGGCAGCTATGCGGCCGCGCTGAACGGCGTCGACGCGATCGTCTTCACCGCCGGCCTCGGCGAGAACCAGGATACGCTGCGCGAGCGCATCTGCACGGACATGGAGTATCTCGGCCTGAAGTTCGACAAGGCGGCAAACACCGGCACCCGCGGCGTGGAGAAGAAGATCTCCGCCGACGACAGCAAGGTCGCCGTCTACGTCATCCCGACGAACGAGGAGCTCGTCATCGCGCGCGATACGAAAGCCATCGTCGAAAACATGTAAGCTTACATATAGAAAGAAGAGCCGCCGGGTTTTGGAAAGCCCGGCGGCTTTTTGTCGGCCAAATCGCGCCGGAAAGCGGAATTTCGCAGAAATCCGCGTATTGCTTGGTGCGGCAAATCGGTGCCGCGCGGCCGAATTTGCCGGTTTATCCTGCAATCCGGGTAGCTTACAGGATTTTCTTTGCGAAAAAGGTTGCAATTTTGTAACCTTTACGTTATAATTGTAAATGTCTTGAAATATTTGTCTGTCCCACAGCGAAAAGACAGATTTCGATTCGGCGCGGTCGTGCTGTGTACCGCGATTTTGAGAGTAAGGACTGGTGATCTAACATGACTGTTTCCGTGCGGAAAAACGGAAAACGAGTGGCGGCGCTTCTGCTCGCGCTCGTTCTGGTTTTGTCCGTCTGCCCGTTTGCGGTGCATGCGGAGGAGACCGAGGCGAGAACGACGGAGTATGTGCATCTGCGCAGCGGCCCGGGCACGAACTATGATTCGCAGGGCGTGCTGGCGGAGGGCACTGTGCTGACGGTTACGGATACGAGCAACAGCGAGTGGTACGCGGTCAGGACGTCCGGCGGAACGACCGGCTATATCTTCTCCCAGTACATCGCGATCGGCGGTTCGGATTCCGGCAGCGCGGCGAAGACGACGGAATACGTGCATCTGCGCAGCGGCCCGGGCACGAACTACAGCTCGAAGGGCGTCATCGCTTCCGGCACGGCGATCACGGTTACGGATACAAGCAACAGCGAATGGTATGCGGTCAGGCTTTCGAACGGCACGACCGGCTACATGTTCTCCGAATACATAAGCATGAGCGGCGGCTCCTCGTCCTCCGGCTCCGATTCCGTGCCGTCCACGGAATCCACGGCGGCGAAGGTGACCGAGTATGTCAACGTGCGCAGCGGCCCGGGTACGAACTACACCTCGAAGACGGTTATCGCCTCGGGCACCTCGATCACGGTCACGGACCGCAGCAATTCGGAATGGTACGCGGTCAAGCTGTCGAACGGCATGACCGGCTACATCTTCTCGCAGTATATCCAGCTGTCGAACGATTCCTCTTCGGACGCGGGCTCCGTGCCGTCGACGGAATCGACGCCGGCGAAGACGACCGAGTATGTCAACGTGCGCAGCGGCCCGGGCACGAACTACACTTCGAAGACGGTTATCGCTTCGGGCACCTCGATCACGGTCACGGACCGCAGCAATTCGGAGTGGTATGCGGTCAAGCTCTCGAACGGCATGACCGGCTACATCTTCTCGATTTACATTGAACTCGAAAGCGGTTCGAGCTCCGGCGGCGGATCCTCTTCTTCCGAGAGCGTGCAGGCCAGAACGACGGCCGGCGTCAACGTGCGCAGCGGCCCGGGCACGAACTACAGCTCGAAGACGGTCATCGCCTCGGGCACCTCGATCACAGTTACGGATCGCAGCAATTCGGAGTGGTACGCGGTCA